>Ga0105048_10002105_pt1 | contig 32162 bp, 30 predicted proteins | sample MAT05_FD_78382 | JGI IMG/M metagenome (GOLD analysis project Ga0105048, IMG submission 78382) | Freshwater microbial communities from Lake Fryxell liftoff mats and glacier meltwater in Antarctica - MAT-05 | ecosystem: Environmental > Aquatic > Freshwater > Ice > Liftoff microbial mat | place... | reverse complement strand
TTTAATATCCCCTCTTGAGGTCTCTCAACAATTGATTTGGTATGAGGTGCCTATTATGATAGGGGCTCAACTACTTCTCTTGATACTATCTCTTGATGGTAGGATTAATAGAATAGATGGCTTCATCTTATTTTCAGGGATTATTGCTTATACAATCTTTGCAATCTATAAAGGCCGCAAAGAAACAAAAGCTATAAAAACTGAATACGATACTGCATTTAAACCGAAGATGCCTGAACAAAAAGCACTATTCATTGGTAAGCAACTAGCTTTTGTAGTAACAGGATTATTTTTTTGCATTCTTGGTGCAAACTTGTTATTGGACAGCGCTGTAATCTTAGCTCGTGCTTTTGGAGTAAGTGAGCTTGTGATTGGCATGACACTTGTAGCAGCCGGAACTTCATTTCCTGAAGTTGCAACTTCTGTTGTTGCAACGATCCGTGGGCAAAGAGATATTGCTATTGGTAATGTAGTCGGTAGTACTATTTTCAATATTCTTGGGATTATTGGTGTCGCTGGCTTAGTAGCACCTGGTGGAATAGCGATTGCTCCATCGGTAACGCAATTTGAATTGCCAATAGCAATTGCTGCATCTGTTGCGTGCCTACCTATATTTTTTACCGGGCATAAAATTGGACGCTTTGAAGGGCTACTCTTTTTGGGATATTATATTGCCTATATTAGTTATTTGGTCATGTCAGCTCAAAGTCACGAGTTTCTACCCATGTTTAGGCAAGTTATGATCTGGTTTGTTGAACCCTTAACATTAGTAACTATCCTTATTTTTCTCTATCGAGCGCGCCGTTAATTAAACCGCTTACCATTTTATGTAATCTTCAAAATTAAGTCTCTTTTAGTAACCTTCGGATTTAAAATATTTCTGATAAGCACTCAATTATAATTTACACTACTTGCTTGTATAAAAACGTCTTGCTTCCTGAATTTATTTTCTCCTGCAAGACGGTTCAAAAAGTCTGCAAGTTGCAAGCTATCCCCTGAAAGATTCAAACGAATAAATTGATTTGTTTCTCCCATTATGTCTCCGCTGTTTGCTGAAACTTTTAAATCTTCAAAGAGAATGTCTGAGGCTTTTTTTTTTGGAATTCTATTATCCTCCATTTTAACAAAAAAGGTGGGGCTTCCAGGTATGCTTAAGACAGTGGAGAAAGGATAGCGTTTAAGAAATTCTTTTTCCACTAGCTGATGTCTGATGTAAAGAGTTTTTTTAGCATCTTGACGTAATGACTCTGCTGTTTTTGGTAGATTAAGAAAGGCTTTTATAAGATCTAAAAAATCCCCAAGACCTATCGTACCAGCAGCTACTGTCGATGCTGAAATAAAACCAAAAAATTTCTTAAAAATAGATTCCGCGTAAAGATCATAAAGCGGATACCAAATATAGCCACATCGAGCGCCCGTTTTTCCAAATTGTTTAGAAGCCGAATTGAAGCTAAAAACATGTTTACCTAAACGACGAGCCTCCCTTACCCACGAGATATTACTTTCCCGATAACCTGTTTCATCACTTCCAAAGGCTGAGGAAGCAAATACAAAATCGGCTATCACGATTTTAGCGTCGGTCAAAGGTTTACGAAATTTTCCATCAGGATTATTTGGTGAGGTCACAAACTCTACAAGCTCTTCTCCTCTTTCTAACTTGATCTCTTCTATATCATGAAAAGCCAAAAACCTTGCGTTCGGATAAGTAAAAATATCTGATACTGCACTCGGATGACCTGGATAGAAAGGGGCTTGCTCAACAAACAAAAACTTTTTTTCAGGTGCTGATGTTGCAATGGCATAGACAAGAGCTACGATCAAATGTTTTGACCCGCATGCTATATAAAAAAATGGCTCTCCCTTTTCAGGATCGACATAAAGTTCGTAATCCCCAATTTTTTTGTGAAATTCCGATAAAGTATCATTAGCGTGTCCAAAAACATATTGGTTTGATGGCTGCATAGGTAGTATTGTAATTGGTGTTGATTGGTCAAGATAGATAGCTTCATCGAAAAATGTTTTTTTAGGCAAATTATTTAAGCCATAAATTTCATATAACTCTGTGAATAAAGGTGTGGTATTTGGCTGTAAATAAATAATAGGTTGTGCTTCTATTTTTATATCGACACTTTCCTTTTCTTCCGAATATCCGTTAAACGAGAAGGCTAATATCGCTAAGTTTAAGCCTATTTGTTTTAATATTGATGAATTAATGAAATTAAGCATTTGATTATACCTCTTTAAACTTGTTTTGAAGGTATCCTCTCTTTATTTTAACAACAATCAAAAAATATTTCAAATTCGAGGATTACCATCTTTGATTTTGTCTCATAAAATGGGTGTAGGCAAGGAATTAAAGATGGTTAGATTTCGATATTATTTTTTTGTTTATAATATAAACTCTATTATTTCCTAAAATTAAAAAAATAACTGGTAATTTTTCTCTTGAAAAACATATATTTATCTTTTTATAATTTTATGATCAATTTACTGAGTTTATTACCCAACGAATTAATTGCCAAAATTAGTGAATATGCTGATTCTAAAACTAAAAGAAATCTTTCAATGGTGGATCGCCTTATAAATGCGCTGGTCTTTGATGCAGTGAGATCTATTGGAATTTTTCCACCCGACCGCTATTTATGCAAGCTTTCTAATGCACCTCAAGATGTTTTGGTAGGAGTTATTGATCGCTATCCAACTTTAAAAAAGATAGTCTTTGGTCCACCAAAAAATTGGAGTGGTAATGGTGAATTTAGAGCTAAGGAGGTACCATTTCTTAAATCATTAATTTCATACTTAGTAAGTGACCTACAAAAACATCCTTTAAGCTCCGTAAAAATAATTCAATTGCGAGAAATTGTACAGGACTTGTTTGGTGATTTTGATGCAGAAAAGGCGAAAGATGTAAACAAGTGCTCCTTGAATGCTATAGGGCATAGGGGGTTAGAAAAAGTTAGAATATCAGTTTATAATATTGGATCCAATCTTTCAGGAACTGAAATTCAACCTGTTTTAAATAATTCCCCTAATTTAAAAACTTTCATATTCGACGGCTTTCAATCAGCCCAAACGATTTATCTATCTTTTGCAAACCAACCTCTATTATCCAAGGTAAAATTATTAAATTGGAAAGGTACTGCCTCAACTCTTGAATCACTTAAAAACTGTAAAAAACTAGAAGAATTAGTTGTTGAATATACTGCATATTCCCTTGATGAGCTGAAAGCAATTTTGATAGGAGACCATCCTTGAAATTTAAAACGTCTAGAACTTAAAGGATTGACTCCAAGAAATGATGCAGAACTTGATTCCATTACAAAAAATTTACAAGGCTTAAGATGTCTGAGTATTCAATTAAAGGGTATTTCGGATGAAGGTATGGAACTGCTCGGCAAAAACTGCCCTAACCTGAAAATTCTCGAATTTTGCAACGAGACGTTAACAAATTCCGGAGTTGATAAGTTAACTAAAGAGCTTCCCCTCCTTGAAATAATTTACTTTGATTTAGCTTTCAATATTACAGAAGATGGTATTGCTGCGATTGCACGCAATTGTAAAAATTTGCGGTTTATAAGAGTTGTTCGTTACAAAAAAATAGAAAAGTCAGGAATAGATGCATTGATCAAAAATTGTCCTGATCTAAAGGTTGTAGGATTTAGCAATGGCGGTTCCATTTCGCTTGTGGGTATGTACCAGCTTGCTGAACAAAAAGCTGGCATGCGCTATATTGAACTTTATTCTATAAAAGGTGTTAGAGAGGGGCAAATAAAAGAATTTTATCAAAAATTTCCTCACATTAAAAAGATTCCTTACACTTCAAGCGCAAAGAAATTGCAGAAGCTGACATGGTGTGCTAGCTTGACAGATTGACATCTTTCAGTCCCAATGAAGTGCGTTATCTTCTAATTTCAAATCGAAATAAAAAGGAGCTAAAAAGGCTTTTGGTAAGATATTAATTAATAGAAGCTGTGAAATGGCGACAGGAAATAAAATAAATTCGTTGCAATTCATAATATCCTAAAAAATTTAGGTTTAAATTAAATTTTTTTCTAAACTTACCTTAAGGGTCGTAATATAATACTCCTTAACTTTTTCAGCAATCTCTATTGAAGAGATGTTCACGCGTTGCAGATAAAATTTAAGATACGATTCAAAACCTTCATTTGGAATATTAAAAAATTTCCAAGGCTCGCCTCCATCAATATCAGATCTTTTTAATTTAAGAGTCGTTTCCAGAGTACTTTTCCAATTCATAGCATATATCAAATGATTGCTGTTTTCAATTTTTGAGCAGACAGCATCCATTAAAAAAAGTTTTCCGGTTGATTGAAACATTTCTATCTTCTCCTCGCTTAATAGTTTCTCTTGTTGAATAAAGTTAAACCAACCATTGCTTCTCATTTTCTCGAATTTAGAAAATAAATCCTGAATTTTAGAAATATTTGGTTCTAATTTAAAATCTTCAAAACTATTATAAAATTGTGTGATTAAACAGCCCGACTCTAAAAATAAATTTACTTTTTTTCCATAATGCTTATCAACTAATGGTTTTGCAATCATTAGACTATAACTTGAAAGAGAAGCTAAAAATATTAAAAAAAGATTAAAATCCAGAGTGATGGTAAAAGAAACAAGTGTCGATGCTGATGCGAGGGTTGAAAGGTAAGGAACTATAGAAAGTCTATTCATCATCGTTTCTTTATAAGCAAGCTTTTCATTCAACCCTTGAAACGAATCTCCAAATAGACTTAAAGCTGTTTCATCTATTTTAGAAGATTTATCAATGATAACTTCTTTTAAATTAACAGATGATTTTTGATCAAAGGATCCATAATTAGATACTGTAGACAATTGCATAAGACAAGCTCCTGAAAAGAATTATTGCCTCAAAATATACTAAAAACAGATTATTACAGCAAACACTTCTTAAGGATCAATAGATACTTAATTTTTCTATGGTTAAAGATGAATAGTTGATAGAATGCCTTTACAACTTTATCAAAGCAAAAGTGAAATTTTATGGAAACACAGGTAAATATTTTTAGTCCTAAAACAGAATATTTAAATATCAACTCCCCCTTAATTAATGTAGTGGTAGAAACATCTGAAAAAACAAAATTATCAGCTGCAGCACTATTTAAAAACCATTATACAACAGTTGTTGAAAGCATTGAAAAAAAGAACAATACGATTTATAAAATTGAACTTGGAAATGCAATCGGTATCTTGTGCTCCACTCTGGTCAGTGCAACAGGTGCATTTCTGTTTAACTCCTCAGAAAAAATTGCTATTATTTTATTTGCAACAGCTTTTGTCATTTTTGTTGTCACCTCAATCATATTTGTGCAGCAACACATCAAAGTGTCAGATGAAAAAGATAAAAATATCCAAATATTGACAATTTGCGATACAATTTTCGAATTTTCAAACGTCTGCAAATTATTTGAAAAAGAACCTTTAGAACAAAATGTGGCCGCATTATTTATAAAGTTTGAACAATTAACTGAGTTATTTAAATCAGACAATTTTAAAGTCTTCGAGAATGAATTTGATTTTTCATTATTTACTAAGCTATCTAAATTTCACCTAATGAATGAGATTTTAGAACTACTTAAAAGCGAAGAGCTTGCAGATGAATGGAAACTTGTATTAGCACAAGATGTAGAATTTGATGATAATGTATTCTGGAAAAAGTTTAAAACAACAAATCCAGGGATTGATGCTTGTAGCAGTTATTTAAATGAAAAACAAAATATCAAGCCCTTAAAAATTCGAAAACAAATTGTCGAAACTTTTAAAAATATGATCGATAATGTATAGAGAATAGTGCTTTACAACTAAAAATCTTCTCTTAAAATCCTTGCCTTTTAAAATCTTCAATTTATTATTTTTTACAAAAACCAATAGCCTTTTTACATGAAGTTATTTATATTCGTAGAAAAAAAAGGATTGCATATGCATTTTTTACCTCAAGATCTTGCTTTAAATAAGTCTATAAATGAACAAGAGATGATAAAAAATAGTTGGGAATCAGATTTTGAAAAAAACGAAAAAGATTTTGCAACATCTTTAGCTCTTGGTATTTTTAATCAAAGTATAGATTGCAATAGATCTATTAACGAACAAAATAAATTCATATTCAACACTTCGCTCGAAATTACAGTAATGCAACATGCAAAAAAAATTATGGATCTTACGAAAAATTATGACAAACCTCCATTTAATGAATGGTTGTCAAAATTTTCAGAAAAACTAAAAAATTCTGACAATAAAAAAAACTTCAATGGGATAGATCAGAATTACTTTAACGATTCAATGATAAATATTAGTGGACTTACAAAAACAAAACTTAATGAGTTATTTTTAGAGCACACATCTAAAGCTGAAAACAAAGATTTATTTTATAAAGTAGAATGGCATCCAAAAAGGGCTCAACAATTCGTTAACACCTCTGATGCAAGAATTAATTCTATATCTATTGAATTATGGTTTGATGATAAAAAGATTAAGGAAAAAAGTTTGATCGCCATTAAAAAAAGTAATTTGAAGGAAGAAGACCTTTTAAGCTTTGGTAAGCTAAATAAGATCATGCTTGTTGGTATAGCTATACTCGTTGGCTTAATATATATTAGATGTGAATTTTATGAAAAAACTCTTAGTCTTCAACCTCACACATTGTAAGCTTAATACTTGCATTGGGTTCCTAGCTTAAGGTGTTGATTTAACCAGAAATATGCGCTTCTTTATAGAGTCAAATTTTGTCTTTTAATTTCTTGAGTTTGACATTACAAAAAGCACTCATTGTTGATTAAATCAATACCCTATTCCAGACCCCAATAAGCCTATGCTAAACTAAACGACTTTAAGAGCTCCCGCTAAAAAATCCATGCCGAGAGCTTGGGCTATTGCATTTCTTAATTTAAGGTCTTCTGATCCTATGAGCCACCTGCTGGATTGGTCTGAAATGCCCCAAAGAGTGTCAAATTGCTTTACGTAATTAAGGTTATTTTCATCTGTTGTAAATTCTACCTGAAATTGGTTGGAATTTATATCTCGCGTTAACCAAATAGCATTTACTGTCTTTAAAATATTCTCTTTAAAATCAACTCCTGAGAAGGCTTCAACTTTTTTAAGATCCATGTAACGAATAAGAATGCCTCTACCACCATAATAGTCTTTAGCGTTTGTAACATAACTTAGCAAGCAAGGTGGTTCATGAAAAATGCCATCTTTACCTATCATCCCTTTTTGAACCCCATGTATGAGTTTTGTTGTTATTTCTTTTATCTTAGTATCAAAATCCTCTAAATTAAATTTCCAATAAGGTTGATGGTGAGTGGCATATTCAAATAGTTGGTTTTTTACAGCCATAAGCTCGAATAGCCCTCCGATTAAAAGCCCATTATCACCTGTCCAAACCGAGCCGGTAGTTGAGTCAGGATGAGAGGTGTCTTGATAATCCGAGCCATTAAAAAAAGCGAGCGGTCGCTCGCCGATAAGACCTGAACCCTCATCGTCTTTAAAACTCTTTAGGTATCCATAACTTTTAAGTTCAAACCAATTTAAAAACCATAGCCACTGCTGATAAGCCATTTTGAGATAGGGGTCTGGATTACTAAATTTTTTTTCAATGTAAAGCGTGTATAACTTTGTTGAAAGCAAAAATAGAAGAGTATTAACAACACTGTTTTTAACTCCTACATTTGGCAATAATGATGTCGAATTTTTGCAGCCATATTTAACAGGTTTTATATTTTCATTAACATCATAACCATAGTTTATCATATCCGTCCAACACTCACCTGAGAGCTCTAAATAAGCTATCGCGAGATTAAAATCGCTTAGTTTCATAAGGAATTTATAAGCATTAACTCCAAGTAAGCCCCACCAACCAAAATCATCAATCCATTTGTCGTCATGACTTAAACTCTTATAATAATTTAAATTTTTCTCTAAGATGCCTTGAAATGTTTTGCAGATCTCTTTGACTTCGATATCATCCGGATTTTTTATCAAAAGCTCATCTACAAGTGAAAGGCAAGCATCGCATGTGTTGGCTCTTTTCCAAAAGTCTTCAAAGTCCCAAACTTCTTTAAAACAATCAAATGCTTTTGTTCCGTAAAGTTTAACATCTTCCTTAGATGGTAAACCCAAGTTTTCGTTAGATTCAATACTGATTTCGGGCTTTTCGTCTTTGATCGGTCGATAAAAATAATTTTGAAAAGAACTACTTATTCCTGAAAAACCATAATCTGACCACGACATATTCCCTCTTAAATTTTTTGTAAATTTGATAATTTTAACTGATATCCTGAATTGTTTTTTAGTCGCAAGATATTTTTAAAAATAAAATTATTAGATAATTTCAATCACAGATTGATCTGCAATGGCATAGATCTCGCAGTTTACATTTTTTTTTACTAGTGTCCCTCCAACAAAAAAGCCGAATGCAGGAATAATTGCCATTTCTTTAAAAACTTGAAAGCATCTTAAAACGAGACGATCATAACCGTTAGTTATTTCTACTTTAGGATGCAAATGACCAGACCAGACGAACCATTGTTCGTGATGGATGGGATGATGAGAAAAATAAAAAGGCTCTATGAGTAAGCCAACTTTATGAATATATAGAGGCCATTCTGGTGGCAAATTTCTAATAAGAAAACGATCGTGATTCCCTATAACAAGATGTATTTCACAATGAATTTTTTGTAGCCATTCACTAAATTTTTTTTTCACATCTTCTGATATTCCGCTTTCTCCATGGATAAGATCCCCCACAATGATACATTTTTCGGCATTATAACTTTGAAGTAACTTTGTAATATTAAGAAGGTCATCATCCATAATTCCCTGTGGGATTGGAATACCTGCTTTCCGAAATATTGTTCCTTTCCCGATATGTATATCTGCAATAATAACCGTTTTTTGCTCTTCCCAATAAATAGCTTTTTCAGCTAGCAAATGGCATGTTTGATTTCTTATCGTAAGTTTCATTATTTTATTTTCCAACTTTCTTGTATTGAAGCAATACGTTCAATTAAGCTTTCAGTACTAAGCCTCTGGCTTACTCTTTCCACAAATAGCGTTAAAGAGAAGGGTGTAAAACTTGTAGGATATTTTATAATCAAATCAGATGTTTGAAGTCTTTGTAAGACACATTTAAATCTTGGCTGAGGAAAATATTTGTCCAATGTTTCCTGCTTTGCTTGAATTAAAAATAAATTTTTAGGGTCATATTTTTCTAATACATCAAAAAGAAGTCCTGTACTCATTTGTAATTGACGATTGGATTTATGTTTACCTGGATAACCTTGAAATACTAGCCCTCCAATTTCAGCAATCTCCCGAAAAGAGGCTTTACTTGCCTCATGAAGATTAATAAGGCTTTTTAATTCTTCATCATTTTTAATGGAATCAAAAAGATGATTGCAAATCATAATTTCATCAAATGGTTTTTTTGAAAGAATTTCAATTCCATAATCATTGCAACTGATAATCAAGGTAAGGGGGGTAAACTGAGACAATCTATGGGCTATCAAAAGTGCAAGACCTTCATGAATAGCCTTTCCCTCAAAGGGAAATAGAAATAAATGCCAACCTTCTTTTGATTTTATAATCTCAATGAGTAGTTCTTTTTCCATTGGTAAATGAGATTTTGATTTTTGAAATTCCAAAATTTCTTTTAAAATTATATTTGCATCTTCAGATTCCTTCTCATCGATTACTTTTCTTAAGAGATCTCCAAGAGGCGCTGAAAAAGGTAAGCTTGTGCCTCCAAAAACAGCTGTCTGACTTTTTACTTCATTTGTTAAACGAACATATGCAGTTAAATCTCGATATTGGACAAGCTTTAATATTTTACCGCCGAATAAAAAGTTATCTCCCTTTTTTAATTGTGTCATGAAAGACTCTTCTATAATTCCTAGGGGTTTGCCTCTTAAAAATTTGATGAGCACATGAGAATCTGAAGTGATTGTGCCAATATTCATTTTGTGACGCCGTATCACTTGAGGGTCATTCACAATCAAAAGATCTTCATGTATTAATAATTTTTTATATTCCGGATAAGCGTTTAAAGCAGACCCTCCTGTAATTAGAAATGATAAACACATTTCATATTCTTCAAATGTTAAATCTGCAAAACATGCTGCAGTTTTAATCTCTTCATAAAATTTATATTTGCTAATACCTCCACCAATTGCACAAGTGATAATATGCTGAATTAAAACATCGTAGCATTTTTTTAAAGAAGAGCGCTCTTCAATGACATGTCTTTTAAGAGCCAATTTATAAGCCTCTATCTCTAAGACTTGAAGTGCATGTGTAGGAACAAGCGAAATATGACAAGGGGTTAAAGGCCTATGTGATGATCTTCCTGCTCGTTGTATCAGTCTTGCAACACTTTTTGGTGAACCTATTTGGATAATTTTTTCAACGTGTGGAAAATCAATCCCTAGATCTAACGCTGAAGTACACACCACAAAACTTAAAGCACCAGATTTTATACCTTCTTCAACGGCTCCTCTTGTTTTTTTATCTATTGAACCATGATGTAAAGCGATCAAATCTTTCCATTCAGGATAAAAATCAACAATTCCTTGAAACCAGCGTTCAGCTTGAGACCTTGTGTTTGTAAAGATTAAGGTTTTGTGTTTCGGATTAAGTATTTTTAATACTAGAGGAAGCATTCGTATTCCTAAATACCCGACCCAAGGTAGTTTATCAAATGATTCCGGCAAAATTGATTCTATGATGACTTCCCTTTTCATTATTGCGGTCACCAAACTTGCTGTTCGATCTGTCCCTACGCAAACTTGCGCTGCCTCATTAATATTACCGATCGTTGCAGTTAACCCCCAAATTTGAACATTTAAACACCATTTTTTTATTCTCGCTAAAGAAGCTTCTAATAAAACACCTCGCTTAGTCCCTAAAAGCTCGTGCCATTCATCAACTATAATCATCTGAAGATTTGCAAAAAAATTTGCAGCATCTTTATCTGTTAATAGAAGAGATAAACTTTCAGGTGTTGTTAACAATATTTCAGGAGGTGATTTTTTCTGTTTAGTTTTTTGAGAATACGATGTATCCCCCGTTCTTTTCTCAACCCTAAAAGGCAGTCCTAATTCTGCAATAGGCTCTTTTAATGCCTTCTCAATATCATTTGCCAGGGCTTTTAAGGGCGTTATATAAAGAATGTGAATGCCTTTTGATGGGTTATCATGAAGCTTTGATAATGCAGGCAAATAAGCGGCATATGTTTTTCCAGCTCCTGTAGGTAACGAAATGAGACCGCTATTGCCTTTATGAATTTCATTCCATGCATCTATTTGAAAAGGAAAAAATGTTAAACCCTTAGAGTTAAACCATTGAAGAATTATATTTTCAGTTTTCTTCATGAAAAAAAATTCGTTTTTACGGATTCTAGGGTATCAGATTCTGTTACAGGTTTGTCTTTTCTCCATCGTAATATTCTTGGGAAACGAAGAGCTATTCCCGATTTATGCCTATTTGATTTTTGTATCCCCTCAAAAGCTATTTCAAATACGTAATGAGCTTTTACCTTTCTGACGGGCCCAAATTTTTCTTCTGTATTTTTTCTGATCCATCTATCAAGTTCGCTAATTTCCTTTTTGTCCAAACCAGAATAAGCTTTTGCAACTGGGACAAGTTCGTTATCTTTCCAAACACCAAAGGTATAATCTGTAAAAAGGTTAGCGCGTTGTCCAGATCCTGCTTGCGCATACATTAAGATGGCATCAATTGTCATCGGATCCACTTTATATTTCCACCAATAACCTTTTTGTCTTCCTATTCCATAAGGAGAATTCTTCATTTTTAACATTAGACCCTCAACCCCTCTACTACGAGATTCTAAACGAAAACTCAAAATTTCTTGCCAATCAGAGCTTTCTATAAGCTCTGAAAGAATAATTTTCGGGGATAAAAAAATGATGCTTTCAAGGATAGTGCGTCTCTCATGCATAGGTTTATCCCGTAAATCTACCCCTTTATATTCAAGAATGTCATACACAACAAGTACAATAGGGATTTTTTCTATCATGGCCTTAGATACATTTTTGCGACCCAATCTTTTTTGTAGTTCAGCAAAAGGTAAAGGATGATTGTTTTCGTAGGCTAAAATTTCTCCGTCTAAAACAGTACCTTTCTCAATGGTTTTAAACGAATCAATCAGTTCAGGAAATTGATGGGAAATTAGTTCGTTCCCCCTTGACCAAAGAGCAGCACCCTCTTCACCTATGACCGCTTGACCCCTTATACCATCCCATTTCCACTCAATTTGCCAATTGCTAATAGCCCCTAAATCCTGTAAATCTCCTTCAAAAGGGTGGGCTAAATAAAATGGAAAGGGATTTAAATATCTATTATGAGGCTCAAGAGATTTTAAACTTTTAAAAAATGATCCATCAGGCTCCCAGTTACCCATCACACGTTGGCTCAAAATTTCTCTTGAAATATGAATAGCTTCACTTAAAGCCTTTAGTGTCAGTAAACTTGAAACCCCTACACGAAATGAACCTGTTAAAATCTTATTCAGAATAAAAATTTCTTTGCTTGACAATTGTTCCCAAAAAGAAATAATAACGTTTCTTTTTTTTTCAACGCTTAAAGGTTGTAAAGGCTTAATAATCTCTTCCATCCATTCAGATAATGAATATTCATTATCTATTTCTGAGATTTCTTTTCGTGGTAGTAACAATGTGATAGTTTCTGCAGTATCTCCAACTGATGCATAAGATTCTTCAACTAGCCATAAAGGAAGATCAACAAGCTCACTACATAAACCAAGCAATATTTTACTCCCAACAAGACTTTTAATCCGATGCCCGCTTAAAAAAAATAAAGCCCAAGCACCATCCTCATCAGAACATGAAGCAAAATAATTTTTGATATGCTCAACCTTTTCATTTGTTGATTGGACTTGATCTATCTTATCAAACAATGCTGCAAATTCTCGCATAGTATAATTTTCCAAGTTTTAAATATTAACCATCTTCTTCCTCAAAATTAGCATCCAACCCTTTCAATTCTCTTGCATCTACATTCTTTTCTTCACGAAGATATTTGGCAAATACTGCAGAATTACCATGTGTTGTTAAAATGATTTTTGCCTTTGTCTCTGCAACTGTATTCACTAAATCAGTCCAATCAGCGTGATCAGATAAAACAAATCCTCTATCTAAAGCCCTTCTTCTTCTATTTCCCCTTACTTCCATCCAACCAGAGGCAAATGCTGTCTTACAAGATGGAAACCGCTTCATCCAGGAAGTTCCGATGGCTGAGGGCGGAGCTATAATTAATTCTTTGCTAAATGACGATCCTTTTACAGTTTCTGAAACAGGTGAAAAATCAATCATTTTTACATTCATATCTTTATAAAGTTCCGATAAGGAGTAGATAGCGCCATGTAAGTATATTGCTTTATCAGTATGGTTACTTAACATATTCATGATTCTCTGAGCTTTACCAAGAGCATAACTAAATAAGATCGAAGGGTTTCCATTTTTGGCATTTTCCTGCCACCACTCATAAATTTGTTTTTCAATATATTCATTTTTGGACCATTGATAAATGGGTAAAGCAAAAGTTGATTCTGTTACAAAAATATCACATTCTACCACTTCAAATGAGAGACATGTAGGATCTGGTGCTCTTTTATAATCACCAGAGATTACAGTTACAGATTTTGAATCTTCTATTCTTACTTGGGAAGATCCAAGAATGTGTCCTGCCGGGTGCAGCGAAACCCAGGCATTTCCAAGTTTTATTTTTTCGTTGTACTCAAGGATTTGACAAGGAATATCTTTTCCTAATCGATGTTTAATAATTTTAATTGTTTCTGGGCTTCCTATATACAAACCTTGACCCCAATATGCATGATCTCCATGGCCATGCGTCACAACGCATTTAGGTGTAGGCCTAAAGGCATCGATAAAAAATTCACCTGTTGTAGAATAGAGACCTTTTTCTGTAACTTTTAAAGGTATTTCCATAAATCCCCCCCTAAATCAAGTCATAACAAATATACAATTTTAGTAGAAGGTTATTAAAAACATGCGGATTTAATGATTAGCTCATGACCTCAAAAAAAATTTAAAAAAGTTGTTTACAAAATAAATTTAATAATAAAAATTGATTTTTTCTTATTAAATTTAAGACAGAAATTTGCTTATTTTATCGGTAAAATTAGACGGCTGCTAATATACTTGAATTCTATATCCGGATAATTCAAGATGCGATTTAAAAGAGATAAAGGAAATAATGCATGTCTAAAATTTTAGTTACAGGAGCCACAGGATTTATAGGTAAAAGATTGATCCTTTCCCTTTTAAGCCTGGGGCATGAAGTTTATGCCTTATGTCGCATCAAAGGAACAAAAGTTTTCAGTGATGAAAACCCAAATCTTTTCTACGTTTGCGGCGACTTAAAAAATCCTGAGACTTTGAAAAATATCCCGGATGATCTTGATGCCGCCTATTATCTTGTTCACTCGATGTCTGATATCGTTGGTGATCTTGCTGAGACAGAGAACAAAATAGTAAAAGAATTTATATCGGGTGTAAAAAAAACCAAGATCAAGCAGATTATTTACTTAGGGGGTATTATTAATGACGAAAAGACTCTATCTCCTCACTTAAAGTCGAGATTGCTAGTAGAGGAGAGTTTAAGAAAAAGTTTAATCCCTCTCACTGTACTACGTGCAAGTATTATCATTGGGGCTGGGAGCGCATCTTTTGAGATCATTAGAGACTTGTGTGAAAAACTCCCCTTAATGATTGCTCCAAAGTGGGTTAAATCGAAATGTCAACCAATTGCTATTCCTGATGTCCTTTTTTATCTTTCAGAAGTACTTTTGAAAGATCAGTATTATAACAAGATTTTTGATATTGGCGGCCCTGAAGTGTTAACATTTAAAGAGTTGATGATTAGATATTCAGAATTCAGAAATTTAAAAACTTGGATCATTGAAGTTCCCTTTTTGACTCCACGTTTATCAAGTTATTGGCTCGTTTTTATAACGACTGTTCGCTTTTCCCTCTGCTACTATTTAGTTGGAAGCATGAAAAGTAATTCTATTGTTCAAATGAAGGAAATTCAAAAAATGATTCCGCACCAATGTTTAAACTATAAAGAAGCGCTTGAATTAGCATTTCAACACATCGCGCAAAATGAAGTTGTTTCTACATGGATGGATTCATGGGAAATTCACAGTAACGACCCAAATATTGCCGATTATCTGGAAGTCCCAGTTCAAGGTTGCCTAAAAGATCAACAAATAATACCGATTAAAGATTCGAATGCTGCTGCTGCCTTACGAATTTGGCGTATTGGTGGTAATAACGGTTATTACGCCCTTAATTGGGCATGGTATTTACGAGGTTTGTTTGATCAAATGATAGGTGGAATTGGGTTAAATAGAGGAAGAAGACATCCTACTGAAATCCAAGTTGGAGATTCGATCGATTTTTGGAGGGTACTACTTGCAGATAAGAAAGAAGGGCACCTCATTCTTTTTTCAGCTATGAGAGTGCCAGGTGAAGCCTGGCTTGAATTTCGTATAGAACAAATAGAAAATCAAAATGTGCTTGTACAAACAGCAACATTTAGGCCAGAGGGGATTTTTGGAAGAGTTTACTGGTATTGTCTTTACCCATTTCACTATTTTATATTTCAAAAGATGGCTAAATCAATAGCCGGTGATCTCCAGTAAAAATTAGCACAACTCAAAAATTTGAACTAATTATAGATCCAAATAAATAAATTTAAATAGAACGCATAAGAGACCCAAATCAAATAGGGTATAAGCAAATAAGTTCCAATTTGAGTGTGAGGCCAAAAAAATCTAATGGTTAACAAGATAGATATCCACAAGAGAACAATATCTATAAGTGCAAATCCTGGCTCTTGTAAGTAAAAAAAAACTGAAGACCAAATGAAATTAAAAAAAAGTTGGACTGTGAAAAATAGAAAGGCCGCTCTTTTACCGGTTGTTTCACTGACCCACAATAATGTCAAAGCAATCGCCATAAAGAGATAAAGGATGGACCATACAATTGGGAACACAATATCTGCTGGGGTTCCGTATGGTTTTATCAAATGAGGATACCACTCTTTAACACCATGTTGTGTGAGAAGGCACGTTAAAAAGCCCCCGCCAAAGCACAAAATGAGGCATGGAATAAATTTTTGTATAAAAGAACTTAAATTTTTTTTACTGATCATCAAAAACCTATAGAAAAATTGGTTGCATTTTCATCGAAATTCTACTAACGTGTCAAAAAGAGACCTCCAAGGGAGAATTTAACTTATATGCTTACTTTGAAATATTTGCAAAAGGTTCCTTTATCTTTAGAAGAGAGTTGGAATTTTTTTTCTTCGCCTGCAAATTTGAAAATTTTAACACCTGAGCATTTAGGTTTTGAAATAACAAATGATCTTGAAAATAAAAAAATGTATGCCGGTCAGATCATAGCATACACCATTCGGCCGGTTCTTAACTTTCCGATTGAGTGGGTCTCAGAAATAACTGACGTTCAAGAACCTCATTATTTTATAGACCAACAACGGTTCGGTCCCTACAAATTTTGGCATCATGAACATCGCTTTAATCCAATTTCAAATGGAGTTGAGCTGGTCGATATCGTTTATTACAAGATGCCATTTGGCATTTTAGGTAAAGCTCTCCACTACCTTAAAGTGAAGCAGGATCTTCAAACTATTTTTGCTTATCGACAAAAAAAGCTAGAAAAGCTCTTTGGTCCCTATATTAAACCCTAAACTCTAATGCCTATCTTTATCTCAATTTTTTGTTTTTTTCGACCCATAGAATCAATTTCCGATTGAATATTATCAAAACCATTAAAAAAAGGCCCCATGAGAAAAATAAGACGGGGTAGGCAAGTGGTACAAAAAGTTTGACTCCTCTAAAACCCTCACCTGAAATGTAGGAGAGTAAACCGCCAAATCCACCCAAGAAAAATGTGAGCGCGAGGTTTTTGTTGAGGAATTCTAGAGAGGAATTAAGAGTAAGTGAGAAAAGAGGATAAAGTAATAGTAGCCAAAGAGGCGGAAAAATACCCCCGTTAGGATAAGCAAGAATTCCTGTTTTAATAAAAAACATTTCTTGTATAACCCCAAGGCAGATAGCAAAAATTGATAGAGGAACGCAAACACTTAAACTTTTCCTATCAAATTTTGAAAATAGAATGATTTCTGCAGCATAGCATGCAACAAAAGCAATGATAGGAATAAAAAAAGAGCCTTTTGCACCATAAAAAATTAAAATAAACCAAGCGATTGCGTACAAAAATCCGTTCACAAGTGACGGGGTTACAAGTGAAGGTGTGTTTTCTGCATAAACTTTAAAATCAGGGTGCTTTTTCATTTTTTCTTCTAATGGCTTTACACCCGAGACTTTAACAATGATAAAAGTCAGTAAAAGAGGGCTGATAATAAGAGCAAAACCAAAGGGAAGAAAAGCTGCCATCAACCAAATAGCCCACCATTGCATGAGCTCTCCAAGAAAGTTTGGGTGCCTGACATAACTCCAAAGACCAACTGTAAGTAATTTCCCTTTGTTAGAAGGATCATTTTGAAAAAGAGCAAGCTCACGGTCAGCAAGGCTCTCAAGAAAAAATCCGCTTAACCAAATGGGTAGCGCAACACCTAGAATATGCATAGGGGGATTTTCAGGGTAAGTATGAATCCACATAATAGGAAGAGCTACAATATAAAGAATGCAACCTTGCAAAAGAAATACTTGAGTAAAAACTTTGAAATTAAAATTTTTGCCCCAGTTTTTTTTTAGGGCTTGATAGCGAAAATCTTCTTTTCTCTTACGGTTACGAAAATAAATATGAAAAATAAGGCGTATACCCCACATTGTGATGAGGGTATTGACTATCAGGCCATAAACAGTGATTTGACCTAAAATCAAGGAAGTCCAAGCAACCAAAATAAACCCAAAACCCCAGGCGACATCAGCAATATCAGCTCTTTTTTTAGCAATGGCAACTAAAGACCATAAGGACATATATAGAAAAAGAATGGCCCCAACGGTTAAAAAGAGGTAGCTTAGTGGTAAATTTAGACTTAAGTGAAATAATTTTTCCAATGATTCCCTATCCAAAAAGTTGTGAGGCTTGTTAACCCCGAAATAAAAGTACCCCATAAAAGATCGTAGACTACAATTTTCATCGGCCACCCTTTAAGAGTTGCAAGATTTGTTAAATCATAGGTTGCGTAACAGACAAGCCCAAAAAATGCGCCATAAAATAAAGCTGAAAATAAATTACCCTCATTAAATGCCGGTAACACGGCAAAAAAGACAAGGCCTGCAATGAATAAGCAATAAAACAAAATAGCAGGTCCCCACCTAATTTCATCAGCCATGAGAAAGCCTATCTGCTCCCTATAAAGATTCTTAGCAATGATCCCAAGCCAAACAAGGTCAATTGCAAAAAAGACTACAAGAGAAACAAGGTAGAGCTTAAAAAATGTCATCATTTATTCATCCTTTTAAAATTTTTTAACTTTATTTAACCTAAAAGTTATAAATCTATAGATAGCTTTAAGCTATAATATTTGCAAGAATATTTAAACATTTAGCTGATCAATATTTGTTCAGGGTTAGGATTTTGATCTGGATTCATTAAGAATTGGGTAGAAGCTAAACCTTAAACTCAGTAATGAAATTAATTTAGATATTGATTAAACGGGTAGGATTAAAACCCTACCCGTACTTAAAATAAGATGAACTTCAATTAGAATGAGTAATCAGCTCCAAAAACAATACCTTGTAATCCTAAATCACCGTTTCTGCTAAATGCGAAAGATGAGCCTTTTTCCCCTGAAATTGAATTGTCAAATCTATTGTTGTTAAGAAACAATAGTTGTTCCCAACCAAGTTTTAAACCGATATCTTGACCCTCGCAAATACAATAATTCCACTTAATACCGATTCCAAGCTCAAGAATTGTTCTTGGACCATGTTGATTTGCTTTAACATGTTGCTGATAACCATTAATCGTGCCATTTCCAAAGTCACTTAGAAGATAGTCAATTAAGTTTGTCCTGTGAGTACGTCCATAAAGGATAGAGCCAGCAGCCTTTCCGTAAAGTGAGAATCCGCATGCAATTGACCACTCTGAGTCAACCCCTGCATGAATCCCAAATCCTGTAAATCCGTTCTTTAATTGAGTCTTTGCATTTGTCAAAATATCTTGAAGACGGTCTGAGCCTGATTGAACGCCGTTTGATTTGATTTTGTAATTTTCTGAAATATCTGCATATCTAACACCTATAAATGGACGGAAACTAAAGCAAGAACTATAGCAAAATGTTCTTCCAAAGTCAAAATCTAGTAAGTTGACTTGTAATTTCAGGTTTGAACTACATTTGTTAAATGAATTTTGTTCATCAATACTGTTTGCAAATAATAGTGATACAAATGTCGATTCAGATCCTATTTTACCGTTTACAGAAGCGTTAACCGGAGCTGAAACTGATCCATGGGCATTTGTTTTAAAATGAAAATAAGTAACGCTTAAACCTACACAAGAACATGGATTAAGGTAGTCAAGACCTACACGATACCCTAAACGATTTGAAAAATTCGGGCTTTTGTACTTACTTGAGATCTTTGTTGCTGATACGTTATTGTCCTGACTTTGTGCAAAGTGGTTTTCAGATGCAAATTGTAAATCAGTTTCACCTGCCCAAAGGTAAAGACCTTCTGCTTTAAATGTAAGACCATCTAAAGAACAAAATGATGGGGCTGCATCGCAACACTCATCTAGAGGCAAACAATCATTAGCTATTAAATGGGTTGAGTATATTAATACAAAAAGTGAAAAGCTAATTTTTTTAAAAAGCTTCATGTGTAACTCCATGTTTTCTTGATTTGTGTTTAATCAGCTAAATGTACGACCATCTAAAGGAAATATTTTAGACTGAAAAAAAACAATCTCAAATAATGAATAAAGTGTCAATGAAATGTTTTAAAAAATAATGACAAACCAATCTCAACAGCTCTTCTTTATATTTATGATGATGTTGCCCTTCTTGCCGAGAAAAGTACAATATTACAAGTGCTCAATAAAGAAGGGCAAAATGCATTAATTGAAGCTTAAAAAAATGGCTCATAAAGTGATGAATAGGGTTGATCATGTGACTGAAATTTTTCAAGAAAAATGATTGGATTTGGTCAACTGTCAAAAGTCATTACCTAACGGTAGATTCTAAGGCTTTATAGTCTATTATTAAAATAAACGATTTCAAGAGATTTTGTTAGTTAATTATATAAAAATGTTATTTGATTTTTTTTTATTTTTCATGTTACGATAGCTTAAGAAATAGATATCCGTGAAAAATCTAAGTCTTTGCATAAATTTCCATAACCTCTATTAAAAAAAGGATTAATTATGATTACGCCAGATTTAAAGACAGATATTTGGATTCACGAAGATTCTGCAACAAAGAAAGTTTTGTTAACGGGTGGAAATGAAATAAGGACACACCTTTCCTTAAGCGAAAGTTTTTTGAATCTGACCTCAAATATTTCATCTTATGCAGCTGATTACTTTTATCCTCAAGGACGATTATTACTTTTAAAAGGAGAAAAAGGAACTGTTGCTTGCAGAGTCAACCAAGATTTGTCGCTCACTCTTCCTAGAATTTCTGAAGATTGGACATTGGAGTTTGCGACTCGAACTTTTTTAAGAATGTCAAACCTTGTTGCTGTACGGGGTATTCCTGGAGCTAGTATGGTGGGCCCATGCGATTACTTTGGAAATTTAGGACAACTGCATAAGTATTTGTATAATTTTAATGTCACCGTATTCCCGCCTATTCTAAGGCGAGAAATGATTGTTCAAGAAGAAATAATACCGGTTCTTACCAAATTTGACAATACTGTTGTAACCACTGTCAGAGTCAATTGGATTTCGGGAACAGAAAAAGAGATCATTGATGAAAAAAAATCCGAATATCATTTTAATTCTCAGCATCTTTGCCAATCACTTTTTATAAATCCCGGTCTTTTGGAAATCGATACAAATCTGATCGAATTAAAACATTTCGAACCTCGAGGAGTTGATTTAAGTTCATTTAAAGCGCGGCTTGTCGATAATACAATTCCTTTTCAAATTTCAAAAAAAGCGCTCACTTCAAAAGATGATTACAGAGTCGTTACATATCGTTATGAAAAAGACTATGCTGAATGGCAGGTTCAGAACGGCAGCGGACTTTTTTTAGAAAAACATCGGTTTTCCCAAACAATAACACCGCTCACAGAATATTCAAAAGGTTTTGTCGTACTTGCCAGATTAAATGAAAATGATAATGAACTTGAAATGATAGGTATCGAAATACCTTTTGGGGCTACGCTGATCATTGAAGAAGATTGTATTCACGGAGATACAAGCCTTAATGGTTTTTTCATGATGGGAATGACTTCGGATCATACGACAATGCAAACTGCCGACACAGTATTTTTAAAAGATTATACAACAAAAAAGAACGTGCAAATGTTGCTTTCCTTAAGTGATAGTAAGCTACCTGTGGATTGCCCATTACCCTACGTAATCTTTGCAGATGCTAATGATGAAGATAAAGTAGAATTTGTAAAATTAACAAAAGATAAAAGCCTTATTTTCACCCCTTTTTGCTCTGATTATTGGTCCCTTTTATCTGGTAAGTAATTCTTACCTGATTTTTTTTGAAAGGGTTTTTTATCTTCTTCGCCTCTTAAAGACAAAAAAAGCCTAAGGCGCAAGAATTTGTGTAATTGGATCTAATAAGTTAAGGCTATTCTATGAATGTGATTGCTCCCCCGCATAAAGGCGAAGGCTTCTAAGGCTTAAACAAAAAGCCATCTAATCCGAGGGCTAATATGTTTTTAGCAGCGTTTGTATCTCTATAAACAGCTGCAGCTAAGATTGTTTCTTTGCGACTTACTGGAAAGTAGAGAGGGTTTTAAAGTCACGCCTCCATTTATATTTGGTTATACCTGTAGCATCGCGTATAAGTTTAATCATATCACCTCGATGCTTGTCCGGAAATTCATAGGTTGATAATCCTCAGATAAGTGTTTCTGCCAAATCTTTTAAAGGCAATCGATCAAGATAACTTCAAAACTTCACCGACAACTCCAAGACTTAACTTGATTTGGTATCACCTGATTACCAAGAATCCATTTTTTAACTTCAGAGTTTGCCATTGTTTTAGTTAGTATACTATGTAACTCAACAACCTCAATCCCTCAATTGCGCATTTTGAGAATAAAATCAAAATGATCGTGTTTACCATTTTTAACTGAAAGAAGATCATCAAATGGTTATTCATCACATTTAGATGGTGTAAGAGCATAATGTGCACGCCGAGGAGCAGAAATAAGTACTTTACGAAGTTGCAAAACTTTTGAATATACAGTTAAAGAAGAATTATTTTTATTACCTGCCATATTAAAATCCTTAAAATTAGATTGTTATGTAGCCTATAAATAAACCAATAAGACCAATGGCAGCTCCGACAATTATAATAATAAAAATGATCCACTCAGATAGACTAAAGATTTTTTTATTATTTTCTCTTCTTGCCCATATATAAAGTAGAGTGCCGGGTGCATAAAGAAGTGCTGATAGCATTAATAATTTCATGCCGCTTGCCATGATCATGAAGATAGTATAGATCACAGCAATTGCAGCAACAATAAAATCCCTATTTTGCTCTTGCGGTTTTTTTTTATAACTTTCGCCTCTCTTCGTTATTTTAACTGCATATGATGCAACAAAAAGATAAGGGATAAGAATCATGACACTTGTTAGGTTGAGCATTAATGAAAAAGCATCTTTAGACCAATATGTGGTAATAATAAAAAGCTGAACCAAAATATTTGTTAACCAAAGAGCTGCAGCTGGTACCTTATTCTTATTTTCGGTAGCAAAGACTTTTGGCATATCCTTGTTTTTGGCAGCGGCAAAAAGCACTTCAGCGCAAATTAAAGACCAAGCAAGATAGGCTCCAAGCACTGAAATGAGAAGTCCAAAGCTAACAAAAATTGCACCCCAAGGCCCGACAACAGCTTCTAGTACTGTTGCCATGGATGGTTGTCTCATTTCGGCAATAGCTTCTCGTGGTAAAACAGCATACGGCAGCAAGCTCACAAGAACCATTAAACATAAAACAGCGACAAAGCCCAAAATTGTAGCAAATCCAACATCTTTACGTTTTTTAGCGTAACGGGAATAGACGCTAGCTCCTTCTACTCCAATAAAAACAAAGACAGTGACTAACATCGTCGCCCGAACTTGTTCAAATAAACTAAGTGCAGCCATTGCATCGCCACCCCAGAAGTTGGCTTGGAATAAATCTGTTTTAAAGGAAAATGTTAAAATGGCGATAAAGACTAAGATCGCGATAATTTTTACAGTCGTTACAATGGTATTGATAAAAGTGGCTTGTTTAATCCCCCTTAAAATCGTAAAATGGAAAATCCAAATCCCGATGGATGCAACTAAAATTGCAGGTACTGTATTACCATTACCAAAAATCGGAAAGAACGCACCGAGCGTTGATTTAATTAAAACCCAATAAGAAACGTTACCAATACAGGTTCCTATCCAATAGCCAAAAGCAGACAAAAAACCTGAATAATTGCCAAAACCAGCTTTTGCATAAGCAAAAACACCGGCATCAAGATTTGGTTTTCTCTCAGCAAGAAATTGGAATACACGGGCTAACATGTACATACCACTACCTGCAATACTCCATGCGATAATGGCTCCAAATGGTCCTGTTGCGCTACCAAATGTACGCGGTATTGAAAAAATTCCAGCCCCGACCATGGATCCAACTACCATAGCAGTAAGAGCGAATACAGATAATTTTTGTTTTTGGTCTTGTTCTGATTCCATTGATTAAATTTCCTCTCTTTAGATTCCACTTAAATTTATATTACTGAATTTATATAGTAGTTGGCCGGAGATTAAAATTTTAATTTTTAATTGTAAACAATGAAAATCTCTAGAAATAGTAAATTTAAACTTTCTATTTTTTTATTGTAAAAATTATCTTCTTTAGGCTTAATCAAACTTAAGAGTTATACTGCTTTTTTAAATTTTAATTTGAGGTAATATGGGAATAATTTCGACAATTATCATTGGTTTTTTTGTTGGACTTTTTGCAAGAGCCTTAGTACCAGGAAAAAGCATTTCAGGTTTCATTATGACAACCCTGCTTGGAGTAGCCGGTGCTTTAGTTGGAAAAGTAGTTGGAGAGGGTTTACATTTGTATAATGCGGGTCAGCCTGTCGGTTTTTTTATGTCGTTACTTGGCGCTATGGTCATTCTATTTTTTTATCAGATGTTTATTAATAAACATCCGCCTCGTCCTTAATATCTATTAATCATCTACTGCTTCTTACCCTAAGAAGCAGTAGAGAGAAAATTAAATCATCTTATAATTATTCCTTGTTTTTAGAGCCCCCAAAAGCTGTAAAAAGTCCCCCTACGATCAGAGTAATTCCTATGATAATGTACAACATTGTATTATCAGTATACCTTCCTGAAACACCTTCAACAACTTTTTCTGTAACAGACAAAGTAGAATTCAGACCAAAACCCAAAAGAATAACACCAAGAATTAGTGCCACAAGCCCCAAAATCCGTGAAATAACCATATAAACTCTCCTATTTAATTTGATTTTTTTTTAATTCAATTTCTTCGGTACAACAATTGATACCGATGTTCAAATCGTCCCTATTTCATTAACAGATACAATGTAGTAGGTATATTTTTTATGCTTTTGACGATAATGATCTTCAAATTTAGGTACGCCCATACTTGGAACCACATCAATAAGATCGTTTAAAAATGCATCGCAATATATTCTATATGCAACGGGTAAAATGTTAGGTATTGTCGGGGCTCTCCATTTGATTACGTCAACAATGTCTGCATCTGATAAGTAAGTTGTTGTGCCATCCGAAGTAATAATTGCAGTAAGCGAATCTGCTGGTAAAGGGATGAGGCTATTTATACTGTTTGTTTCAGTATCAAATCTCGTGATGGCATCCTGGTTTATGTAAGAGATAATCCCATCGAATGAATTTTCAGTGTATGTATATAAATCAGCAGAAGTAACAGATGAGCTTTGACTTGCATCTCTGAGGTCAACATCGAAACTTCCCGATCTCCCTAGAGGTACGAGTGCTGAAATACTGTTATCCGTAATCACAACAAAACTAACCGCCGCTCTAAATCCAAAATCTGCTGCAGTAGACCCTATAAAACCACTCCCACTTATTGTAATGACATTCCCTCCGCTTATATCTCCGTTGGATAGACTAAGAGAGGTAATCACAGGAGTTGCTATTAAAGGAGTAGTGCAAATAATAAAGATAAGGCTTGATAAAACAGAATTAATAGTATTCATTGAACTCCAACATTTTTTTAATCGGGGGTATTAATAGATCAGGACCAAATGCCATCATTCCACCTAAATGTCCGGTAATGCTTACAACAAGAAATAAAAGAAAAAGTGTGATGTAAAATATTTTAACTCTACCGTATTTTTCTTGTATAAATGCTACAACGATCACAAGTATTGCACTTATAATACCTGCCCACATATGCCACCATAAAATTTCAGCCTCCAACCCTGTATAAACCTCCGAATAGCTATAAATAAACCCAAGAATTGCAGTTGGAAGAGTTAAAATGGCAGCTGCTATAAGCATAAAACGAGAAGAATAATCATAAATAAGACGGGGGTTAAAATAATACAAAAGCTCAGAAACAACTGTCATAAAAATTAAAGCTATTGGGAAATGCAATAAGATTAAATGGAAACTACCTACCCATTTAATCCATTGATCAGGTTGTCCATCATCAATCTGATGATTTATTTGCAATATAGTTTGCTTTATAGAATAATCATGACCTTCATGCGCCTGAAGAATATTAAGTGCAAATAAAAATAAAATACTAAAGATTAATGACTTAAACACTTTCACCTCTTTTTTTTTAAGATTCCGGCTTAAATTCACCTTAATGGAATTCCCCATTTATTTTCTCTTGAATATTAATATTTTTTACATAGAATTACAAAATATGAATAACAATTTCAATTATTCAACCGTTAATCTATCAGAAAAATCTAAATCAACAACTTAGAATCAAAGGTCATATATGAATAACAATATTTTAACTTCAAAACCACGCGAACCAGATATAACGGCACAATTTTGGGCTTGGCACCCTATTGGTAGAGCTATAGCAATTGGCCTCCTCACCGAAATATTTACAAAGACACCTTTTGTTACAGGATTAGTTTACGGAGGGATTTCAGGATTGACTAATTTGTCTTTAAGAGTCTTACAAAAAAAAGCTGATATTCAATTTAATAATCCTGAGACAAAAGCTGTAAATCATCTATTTTGCGCTACCTTCCCATGGCTTCTTTCAAGCTTCATTATGAAGCAAGCATATAAAGAAACAGGTAAATCCTTATTTTATTTAAGTCCGAGAGCTGCAATTGGTGCTGCTTTCGTAGCAGAACTATTTGGATATGCTAATCGTGATTTATTGATCGATAAGGATACCTTACATTATCAGATGGACTTTTTTTCAAAAGAATAAAGCGTCGTGTATGTAACAAATACTAATTATATTAAATTAAAATTGAACTTTTAAGTTTAATTTAATATTTTAACTAATTTATGATGAAAAAACATGTATAAATATTATAAAAAAATTAATTTTAGTTGCTGCTCTGAGTACATCATTATCATTGCCTATTTTTGCTTAAGATGATTTTCACGTTGAAGATCAACCTTAGGTTAACGAAAAAGTGATTCAACTTGAGCAAAAAGGTATTTTGAAACAAAAAGAGAATGGTTATTTATATGTAGACGTATCAAATGATTTTATTTCAGAGGCTCTTTCATCTATTGAAGCACCGGGTAAAATTGTGCCGCTAAGACAATTTAAAGGTAGAAAGAGCAATGGGCGCTCATATTAGCGTCATCAACGAAAATGAGCTGATTGAAAATGAAATCTGGGAAATAAGCAAACTTGGTCCAAGAATTTACATTTACTGTCTTAAAAGTGCGAACTGTAAAAATAAATAGACACCATAGAATAAGAAAACTTTGGCTAAAAGCTGTTGCTTCTCCTGAGTTAGAAAAGTTACGAGAAAGTTATGGTCTTACACCAAAATTAAAAAATCATGATTTTCATATTACAATTAGATCTTAAAATACCTTGCAGAGTTCAACCATTATACCAAAAAACGATTATTGAAGATTTATAAGAAGCTTTTTAAGGCTAATTTAAGACTCCCATGCATTCATGCATGGGATTTATTAACTTAATTTCTTTATCAAGGTAGTTTAAGCTATTCGTGCCACCTCAATTAGAGACCAAAATGAGGTGTGCTATCTTCTTTTTATGCAGCAGACGATCAGTCTGCATTATTAATTAAAATCCAAAATTTGACAGGATAAAAGAGCGTATGGTGTTAATTAAATCAACACCATACTCCAAACCTCAATTAAAAACTGAATTGTGTCCCAAAAACAACGCTTTTATTCCAGTTCTGGTTTGCTTCAAAAACACGAAATAGAAAAAAAAGATCCATATTGATTTTATCCGATACTGCAAAAGTCATTTGAAAAGGGCAAATGCGGTCTTGAGTAAAGAGATGGTTTGTAAGATCATAAAATAATTCATTATAGACGCTAAAGGCTTTTAAAGAGCCTTTATCTTCAATGGGTATGATAAACATTGTTCTTTGGCGAAATCTAAATAAAGTTAAAGGCTCACCCTTAACTCTTCGAATTTCAAGACGATTTCTTGTATCAATAACATATGATGCTAATTTATAGACATAGCTAGCTTCAAGCTCTAACCTGTGCTGTGATCTCCAAACTGATTTTGGAATAATTGATTTATCGTGGAGATAAACATAATGCAGTTCTAAAGAAAGATTTTTAGTTGCCTTCCAAAGAAATTGTTCGTTTAATTGTAGGTATCTTATGCCTTTTAAATGATTATTTGTTTCCAATTTCACATAAGTGCCAATCCCATAAGAATCATTTTCCCACATATTCCAAAACAGATTCTGCCAATATTCAGAATAGCAATCTGTTGCTTGAAGTTTTCCAAATGAAATATATATGAGTAGTAGGGCTGTGAATAATTTCTTAATCATGAATGTATAACTATTTTTTGCTAGTTTAAATTTAAAAACTTTAACGTAGCATAATATGATTATTTACCCAATTAATTTCATCTTGGTTGATCGTGTGCGATGTGCCAGGATAGACCTTTAAGGTCACATCAGCACCTAATTTTTCAATTAAATCTTTTGACTCTATACTTCTTGAAAGTGGAATAAAAGGGTCTTGATCACTAACTCCGATAAATACTTTTGTATTTTCAAAATTGCCATGATATTTTTTTTCATCTAAAGTTTTACCTAATAATCCGCCTGAAAATGCGATCACACCCCCATATTTCGTCGCATTCCTTGAAGATATTTCTAAGCTTAAAATGGCACCCTGTGAAAACCCCATCAGGTAAATTTCAGATTTTGGAATGTGTTTTTCTGTCTCATCAATTATTTTGATTATGTATTGAATGGATGCTGTCAGTTTTGGCTCATTTAAATGTTCATCTGCATTAAAACTCATAGGATACCAGCTATTATCAGCTGCCTCCGGAGCTGCGATGAAATATCTATCATCGCAAAAATACTCTCTAAGGCTTAAAATATCTGCTGCCGTACCACCACGGCCATGAATAAGTATTAATGCTTTAGATGCTTTTTCAATTGGAGTACCAGAATAGATCACACTATTTTGACTCATGAATCTTTATACATTTCAATATTTAGTTTAATGATAGGTAGTTCTTTTTCTATTATTGGCCTGTTATGCTCTTCTGATGGGGGTAACTTTAATGCATCGCCAAGAGTTTCAAGTGGCTCATCTACTGTAAACCCTGGAGTATTAGTTGCTATTTCAAATAAAACTCCGCCAGGCTCTCTAAAATAGATGGAATAAAAGTATTCTCTATTAAGCACGGGAGTTACATTGAGGCCAAATTTCAATAATTTATCGCGTGCTTCTATTTGTGTTTCACTAGTGGCTGTCGCAAAAGCTACATGATGAACGGTACCAAAACCGCTTACCCCTCTTAAAGCATCGGGATTACAGATAATATCGACAAAGCTTGTCTCTTTATGATGTGGGGAAAAACGAAAACGATTCCCCTCTTGAGAAATTAATTGATAATCCATTTTAGAACTAAGCAAATCCCCTGTTTTCTTTTCACATTCTTCAGAAAGTGTGATTCCATAAAAACCTTTGATAGCAAATTTTAAAGGAATATTTCCGTAAGTAAAGCTTGAGGGTTTATCATTTTTGTTTACAACAAACTCTAACCCAAGTCCGTCATGATCTTCAAAATAAATAACATCTTCTCCAAAACGTGGCTCTAAGAGCTTATATTCAACACCAAATGATTTAAGGCGTTTTATCCAATATTCAAAAGAATTTTCAGGGATAGAAAAAGAAATGACAGTTAATTGACCTTTGCCTTTACGCCCTTTTGGCATATCAGGAAACGGGAAAAATGTCAGAATAGTACCGGGTGTGCCTTGCTCATCCCCAAAATACAAATGATAAACATCAGGCGCGTCAAAATTAACGGTTCTTTTTACAAGCCGTAAGCCTAAAATTCCTGAATAAAAATCTACATTCTTTTGAGCATTGGATGCTAATGCTGTGATGTGATGCAATCCTGTAATAAGCTTGGACATTTTTTAGCCTCCTTTTTTAGTAAATGAGGAGCAATTGATATTAAAATCCTAATTGCTACATACCATAAAAACTCGTATAATTACACAACTTTTCCATTTACTTTTGATTTTAATCCTATGTTACAGCTAAATTATGGTTCCGTTAGATTGTATTCATTGAGTATAAAAAAAACAGGTTCGGGATTAGATTGTATTATCTGCTTTACTCAAGCTACTGTTTTAATATATATACTTTCATAGAAGAACCTGCTAAAAAGCTATGAATATTTTTTAATTTAAGAGTGACGTATGCATGATAATTTGCTAATTGTAGTAATCTTGACAATAGGTTTTTCTCTCGCAAGCTTTTTAGCATACATCTTACAACGAATTGGTCTCCCTGCAATTTTAGGTTATTTGATTGCAGGTTTCATTATCGGCCCTTATTCCCCTGGGTTTGTTGCAAATGTTGAAATAGCAGAACAGCTTGCAGAGATTGGTGTCATCTTAATGCTTTTTGGCGTAGGGCTTCATTTTAAAATTGAAGATTTGCTACGAGTTAAAAATATTGCAATTCCAGGAGCTGTTGTACAAACCTTTTTTGTTTCTTTATTTACAACTCTTTTTGTTTATGCTACAGGCTGGTCTTTAGAATCAGGCCTCATTATAGGGTTATCCATCGGGGTTGCAAGTACTGTTGTGCTTGTTCGGTCGCTAACTGAAAATCATATCCTTAATACACAAAAAGGTCATATTGCAATTGGCTGGACTGTTATGGAAGATATTTTTACGGTGATTATCCTGATTTTACTGCCAACAATTTCATCTTTTTCTAAAGGTGAAGCCATTTCATTTTTAAGTGTTGGAGCATCTATCTCTACAGTAATGGGTAAATTTTTTGTATTAATTCTCTTTATGTTTACATGGGGACATAAAAGCATTGAATATATTTTAAAAAATGTTGCACGATTACGCTCTCAAGAATTATTTACTTTAACAACGCTTGCGATCGTATTCTTAATCGCGACAGGCTCTACTTTAATTTTTGGAACATCCATTGCACTTGGAGCATTTATTGCGGGCATGGTTATCGGTAAAACAAATGTAAAACATCAAGCAGCATCAAACGCACTACCACTTAAAGATATATTTACGGTCATTTTCTTTCTATCAGTCGGAATGCTTTTTAACCCTGAGGCAATAGCTTCAAATCTTTACCTATTTTTAGGTATTATTTCTGTTATTTTAATTGTTAAACCACTCGTTGCCTGTTTGATCACCATATTTTTGGGATATCCTATCAACACAGCATTAACAGTTTCAATCTCTCTTGCCCAGATAGGAGAATTTTCCTTTATTTTAGCAGAAGAGGCGATGAATTTAAAAATTCTTCCTGATGATGGTTTTGATCTTCTCGTAGCTTGCGCCTTAATATCTATTTCCTTCAACCCCTTACTTTTTCGCGCAATTGGTTTTTTTGAAAAAACCATTCAAAAGTTCAGTTGTGATAAAAAAAACAAACTAATTGATGAGAATAACGAAAATGATTCTAATGCAAAATTTATTATTGTAGGTTTTGGGCCTATTGGAAAAGAAATTTCTAGCTTATTAAAAGAATCAGGATTTAATCCGACAATCATTGAGGAAAATATTGACACAGTATCTAGTATGGAAGTAGATAATTCCATTTTGTATGGGGATGCTACGCAACCTAATATGCTAAAAGCTGCTCGTATTAAAGAGGCAACACATTTAATTATTACAATTCCTAATGCAGAAAAAACTGCGATGATCATCAATTCAGCAAGAGATGAAAATGCAGACATTAAAATCATTTCCCGCATCCAATATATTGCAGATTTACCTAAGTTTGAAAATCTGGACGTCATTCCAATTTGCAGCGAAATCGAATCTTTAAAAGCATTCAGAACTACACTTAAAGAAATACTTCCTAAACTTCTTGCATGATTAGAAATATAAGCATAATAAACCCCTTATTTATCTAAGGAGTTTTGCTGAGATAATCCAGGATTGCCTCGCAAAATTTTGGAAGGTCATCTGGCTTACGGCTTGAAATAAAATGTTTATCTACTACTACATCTTTGTCGATCCACTTGCAGCCAGCATTTATCAAATCATCTTTAATCGTAAAATATGAGGTACATTGAATCCCCTCTAACACTTTAGCTGAAATTGGCACCCATCCGGCATCAGGGTCTTTTGATTAAAAATACTTTACACTGATTGCGCTATAGTGGACAATGGTTTCTCTAAAAATATGGAGGGACTATGGCTCGCAAAAAGACGAAAGAGTTTTACTCGGAATTTGATC
>Ga0105048_10002104_pt1 | contig 32164 bp, 28 predicted proteins | sample MAT05_FD_78382 | JGI IMG/M metagenome (GOLD analysis project Ga0105048, IMG submission 78382) | Freshwater microbial communities from Lake Fryxell liftoff mats and glacier meltwater in Antarctica - MAT-05 | ecosystem: Environmental > Aquatic > Freshwater > Ice > Liftoff microbial mat | place... | reverse complement strand
GTCAGCGGCCCTTCCAAACGGGTGGCCGTTTCTCTGTGAACGACTTGGTGCCTTCTTGAGCGTCTTCGGAATCGATCGCAGCGCGGTAACTCTCGAAGTTGCGGATGGCCTTCATCGCGTCGCCGACTTCCATGGTGGCTGTGCGCCGACTGATGTCGAGGATCGCCGCAACGCTCAGCGGAGCGGAAGCGACAATCTCGTCGGCGAGTGTGTGCGCGGCTGTGAGCAACTCGGATCCCGGTACGACTCTGTTGACCAATCCGTAGTGAGCGGCCTCGGCGGCTGGCATACGTCGACCGGTCAGCATCAGTTCGGTTGCGATGTGCGCTGGTAGCAGGCGGGGGAGTCGAACGCTTCCGGCATCGGGGATGATTCCGATGGCGGCCTCAGGCACAAAGAACTGTGCGTGATCGGCAGCGACGATCAGATCGGCGGCGATCGCAATCTCGAAGCCACCGCCGACAGCCATTCCGTTGACGGCAGCAATCACCGGAGTGCGGCGATTGGGGAGATCGGGAAAGCCGCCGAATCCGCCGACACCGTTGTCGACGTCGTAGTCCTCGCCCGCACTGAGGTCCCAGCCAGCGCTGAAGAAGCGATCGCCAGCGCCCGTCACGATGACAACGCGTACTTCCGAGTCGTCCTCGAGCGCCACGAATGCTTCGCCCATTGCGCGGCTGGTGACTGAGTCGATCGCATTCGCCTTGGGACGATCGATCGTCAGCACCGCGATCTGATTTGCTACCTCGACGTTGAATCCGGTCACGACGTGTCCTTCGGGTTGGTGATCTCGACAGTCATGATTGCGTCGACCGCGATCGCGCCCTGCCTGCCGACGAGTACTGGGTTCAGTTCGACTTCAACTATGTCGGTGCCAACGACAGCGTCCGCTAGGCGCACGACCAAGTCGACGAGTGCGTCGACATCGGCGGCGGGTCGGCCGCGGAAGCCACGCAACAATGCGACGCTACGCAATTGGTTGAGGGCCGCGCGCACCTCGTCGCGCGTGACGGGAGCGAGTAGGTGAGTGAGGTCGTTCCACAACTCGGTGGTGATGCCGCCGTGTCCGATCGACACCAACCAGCCGATCGGTGGATCGCGACGAACGGTGACGAGAACTTCCGCGACGACGTCGGTGACGGTTGCCTCAACGAGGTAGCCGTCGTTGGTCATTGGCATCTCCGCAAGTGCACTCGTGAGGTCGGCGGCGTTTGGTAGTCCGACCCGAACTGCACCGGCTTCGCTCTTGTGCGCAAGCCCAAGTGCCTTCAGCGTTATCGGGTAACCAATCTGCGCAGCCGCGTCAATTACTCCGTCGGCAGCAACTACGCGGCCTTTCGGTACCGCAATGCCGACTTGCGCAAGCCGCTGTTTGGCGCTTGCTTCGTCCACGAGACGCGTATGTTCCGGTGCGGTAACGGGTGCGTGCTGTTGACCGTCGGCTGTTCGGCCGACACTGGCCGCAGCATCAAGCGCAGCAAGCGCCTCGGAGAGTCCGAGCAACGCAATCAAGCCGCGCGTAGCGAGGTGCGCGCGAAATGACTCGTCGATGCATTCGGCGAGCGTCGCGACCACGACGGCGCGGCCGCCGGTGCTATCGACGGCGTCGGCAAACGAATCGGCAGCGAGGTACCACGAGCTCGGATCATTGGTCGGCGTGTTCGGACCATCGAGCAACAGAATTGTGGCGTCTTGCGGTCCGTCCATGACGGCGGTAAATGTGCGTGCCATGGCGCTGCGATCGCCCCACATGAACGTCTGATAGTCGAACGGATTGGTGACCGAAACCAACTCGGTGACCGTGCCCTCGATCTTCGCTTGCTGAGCAGCGCTGAACTGTTCGAAACGTAGCGACGTGTTCTCGCCGCGGTCGGCGACGAGCGAAGCCTCACCACCGGAACAGCTGAGCGACACAATGTTGCGCCCACGCAAACGACCACCATTGTCGAGCAGCTTCAGCGTCTCAAGCATTTCCGAAGGAGTGCGCACGGCGGCTACCCCGTAGCGCGCAAACAAGGCGTCGTAGGCGGCGGCCCGGCCGGCCATCGAGCCCGTATGTGAATTCGCAATCAACGCACCGGCGGTGGAGCGGCCCGTTTGCAGAGCAACCAAGCCGATGCCGCGCGTGGCGGCGAGTTCCGCGACTTCGGCGAATCGTTGCGCATCGCGCACCGCCTCAAGAAACACCCCAATAGCGGTGATGCGGTCGTCGGTTAGCAGTTGGGCGATGGCATCCTCGGAGCCGAGGCTTGCCTGGTTGCCCACGGAGATCATCGTGCCCAGCCGCAACCCGCGGCGCTGGAACGTGAGGTTGACGGCGACGTTCCCGCTTTGCGACACGATCGCCACGCCGCGGTCGTGGCGGCTGACGCCGTGCTCGTCAGGCCACAGCGCGACACGATCGAACGCGTTGATGAAGCCGTAGCAGTTGGGACCGAAGAAGGGCATATTGCCTGCAGCCCGCAGTAGCTGCGATTGCAGCTCGTCGTCGTCGGTCTCGGCGAATCCGCTGCTGTAACACACTGCGCCGCCGACTCCCATGCGGCTGAACGCGCCGATGGCCGCAATGGTGGCGTGGCGGTTGATCCCAAGGAAGACCGCATCGGGAACGCCGGGTAGATCCTCAATGGACGGGACACACGCGATGCCGGCCAGATCGGACCGCTTCGGATGCACCGGCCAGATGGGGCCTTCGAACCCCAACTTCAAGCACTGGCTCACCACTCGCTCGGCGGGGCCGCCGCCCACGACCGCGATCGATCGCGGTGCGAGCAGGCGATGAAGGTCGGGCACGGGTGTCAAGTCATCCACCTGTCACCCACCTAAGGGCCGCAACATTGCGCGCGAGATGATGTGGCGTTGGATCTCGCTGGTGCCATCCCAGATGCGATCGACGCGTGTATCGCGCCACATGCGCTCGAGTGGGAGCTCGTCCATCAGGCCCATCCCGCCGAGGATTTGAATCGCCTCGTCGGTCACGAACTGGCACATCTCTGTCGCGAACACCTTGGCCATCGCCATGTCTTCGTCGGTGCCGGTGCCGTTTGCGTCGCGCCACGCGGCGCGCAGCGTCAACAGTTCAGCGGCCTCCCAGCGTGTGCGCATGTCAGCGAGCTTGAACGAGACGCCCTGGAACTTGCCGATCTGCTGCCCGAACTGTTCGCGGGTTGCCGCCCATTCGGTTGCGATGCCGAGCGCACGCCGCGCACGACCGATACACACGGCAGCGACCTGCAGCCGCGTCGAGCCGAGCCACTCGTTGGCGGCATCGAACCCGCGGTGCTCTTCACCGAGAATCTTGCCGGCCGGCACGCGACAGTTATCGAAGTTGATGATGCAGTTGTGATAGCCCTTGTTCGAGACGCAGTTGTAGCCGTGCACCACTTCGCAGCCGGGTGTGTCGAAATCGACGAGGAAGCCGGTGATGCGTTTCTTCGGTCCGCGCGATGTCTCCTCCTCGCCGGTGGCCGCAAACAGGATCACGTAGTCGGCCAGGTCGGCGTGGCTGATGAAGTGCTTGACCCCATTGATCACGTACTGGTCGCCGTCGCGCACTGCGGTGCACTTCATGCCGCGCACATCGCTGCCGGCATCGGGTTCGCTCATCGCCAGGCAGTCGACACGCTCGCCCATCGTCGTCGGCCGCAGGTATTCCTCAATCTGCTCGCCCTTGCAAGCGCGCAAAATGTTCGAGGGGCGGGCGACGACATAGTGCAGTGCGTACGAGGTGACGCCGAACTCGCGGTCGACCAACGTTGTGCCGAAGCTGTCCAGCCCGCCGCCCCCGAGTTCGGCAGGCATGTTGGCCGCATAGAGACCAGCGGCGAGCGAACGTGTGCGAATCTGCTCGATCAGGTCGGGCGGTATCGCTCCCAACTTCTCGACCGTGGCCTCGTGCGGAATCAGTTCCTTCTCGGTGAATGCCTTGACGGTGTCGACAATCATTTCGTGCTCGGGTGACAACTCGAAATCCATCACGACTTCCGTTCTGGCAGACGCATGACGCTGCCCACTTGTGGAGGAACTGGTAGGTGTGCGTGCGCGTCGCGTATGGCAGCCAGCGCGGCGGCGACGCCGGGAAGTATCGGACTGGATCGTCCCGCACGCATGTCGACGTGCACCAACATCTGCTCGGCGGTGCACAACAGGGCCTGGGTGTCGCCGTGGTACATCGAGTGGATGAAGTGCAGTCGTTTGGCGTCGACGCCTAGTACCTGTGTGGTGAACACGATCGGCTCGTGCACTGCGACCTCGAGCATGTAGTGAATGTGCGTCTCGACCGTATAGAAGCTGTGGCCGGCGGCTCGGTACGACTCGTTGTCGCCGATGTAGCGAAACAACGCGTCACTGGCCCACCCTGCGGCCGTCAGATACGCAGCTTCGGTCATGTGCTCGTTGTAATCCACCCAGTCGGGCTCGACCGGTGTGCGGTAGAGCGCAAGTGGAGCGGCCACCGTGTCGCCCGGTTGCCACGGTGCGGTCGTGCCAGACGAATAGCGCAGTGCCTCGCGGCGGGCGAACGCTTCGCCGGCACCGCTATCGCGTGTGGCACTGGTGGCGCGCAGGGCGCGCATCAGTGCGATGATCGCGTCGGCATCGCCATCGGCAAGGCGAACGAGGTCGCCGCCGAGTTGTGCGCGCTCAGTTGCTGTCGCGTTCGGCCCGACCGGAGTCATGCCGAGCGAGCGATAGAAGTCCCCCAGCCCGGCGGGAGCCTCGGCCGATAGTTCGACCAGCGGAACGAGATGAATCGGCGAGCATCCACAGGCCGTTGCCTCGGTCGCGACCAAGCCGTGGGCGCTCGGTGGGTTGCCGGTGACCACCTGCACCACGTCGGCGCTGGCGATGTCGTCACCAGTCGCGACGCGCAGACGGGAGAGTGCGGCACCGGAGAAGAGGCCGAGTCGTTGCGCCGCAGGCCACAGTGCGGCGACAGCATCGGGCACCGAAGCGTCGTCGACGACCACCGTCAGCCCGGAGGCGAGGAAGCGCGTCGCCCACTCCGCAGCACGGTCACCTCTTCCGATCACCGCGACATGGCCCATCAACGCAATCTACCTGCAGACGTTTTGTCGGGGGGTTTGCTGCACGCGGGTGGGCTCGGGGGGTTTCGTGCCCGCAGGCGTGCACGAAACCCCCCGAGGCGGCGCGGCGGCATGAAACCCCCGCACCTAGTTGTGGTTAGGGGCGGGGTTGACCTACGTAGCGACTGGCGTTTGCTGGCTTTGGGAGGGACTTGTGTTGGACGGCGAGTTCGTCGAGTTTGGCGACGATTGCGTCGCTCGCCGGCGATGCCTTGCCCGCAGCTGTGTCGACGTGCAACAGCATCTGCTCGGAGGTTGCAACAACGCTGTCGTCGTCGGCGCGATGGATGACGCAGAAGTGGTGCAGCCGTTTCGAGTCGTGATGCAGCAACTGCACCGTGGCATACAGCCTGTCGCCGAGCTTGGCTTGCGCGCCGAAGTTGATGTGGCTCTCGACTGTGTAATAGCTGTGGCCGCCGGCGAGATAGGCCTCGTCAACTCCGATCAGCCGCATCAACCGATCGCCAGCCTCACTTGCGACTTGGAAGAAGCGACTGTCGTTCATGTGGCCGTTGTAATCGACCCACTCCGACGGCACGGTCAGTTCGGTCACGCGCAGGGGACCGTCGCTCTTGGTGAGTGGAATGTCGTGGCCGAGACGGTCGAACAACTGTCGCTCGTAACGCGCCAAAACTTCGCCGGCGCCGTAACCGACCCCGCGCAGGCCCTGCATCACCGCAATCAGACAATCGTCGCGCAGCACTTCTAGTTCGCGGATTGTTGCCGTGCCCGCCTGGGTGTCGCTCTGCGAGACGATCGTCTCCAACAACTCGTCGGTGAGCTCGGGCGTATCCATCAGCTTCGACCACGGCCACTTCAGCGACGGCCCGAACTGCGCCATGAAGTGACGCATGCCTGCCTCGCCACCGGCAATGCGGTAGACGAGGAAAGTTCCCATGAAACTCCAGCGCAGGCCGGCGCCGAAACGAATGGCGTCGTCTATCTCGGTTGCAGTGGCGACGCCGTCGTTGACCAGCCACAGTGCCTCGCGCCACAGTGCCTCCATCAGACGATCGGCAACGAAGCCGTCGATTTCTTTGTGCAGATGCAACGGCTGCATTCCGATCGCGGTGTAGACCTCCGCCGCGCGATCCTTGGCAGCTTGCGACGTTTGCTCACCACCGACGATTTCGACGAGCGGCAACAAGTAGACGGGGTTAAAGGGGTGACCGACCAGTAACCGTTCTGGATGCGTCATGCCCTGCTGCATCAAGGTTGGTAACAGGCCCGAGGTACTCGACCCGAACACCACCTTCGGCCCGGCCATCGCGCTCGCGCGGCGCAACAGTTCTTGCTTCATCTCCAGCCGTTCCGGAGCGCTCTCCTGCACGAAGTCGACGCCGGTGGCGGCTTCCTCGGGTGTCGCGACGAAAGTCAGCGTGCCTTCCTTCGGAAACTGAGCACTCACAAGTTTGTGCGTCGCACGCCGTGCGTTGGCGATGACTTCACCGACCTTGCGTGGTGCCTCCGGGTCGGGGTCGTACAACTGCACGTCGACGCCATTCAGCAGAAAGCGTGCGGCCCACGCCCCTCCGATGACGCCGCCACCGAGCAATCCGACACGAGCGAGACCTGGAATCAGGCTCATCAGCGCTTTACGAGCTTGAGCTTGTCGCGAACAGCTTGTGCGCTCATCACGCGCACGTTCATGTTGTCGAGGATGTTCTTCGCCTTCTCCACGAGCATTGCGTTGGTCGCAAGTTGCTTCGGCCCGGCGTAGAGGTTGTCTTCCAGCCCGACGCGCACGTTGCCGCCGGCCAGCGCGGCCATCGCCACGAAGGGCAACTGCATGCGCGAGATCGAGAAGCCGGAGAACACGCAATCGTTGGGCAGGTTGTTGACCATGGCCATGAACGTGTTGGGGTCGTCGGGTGCGCCGTAGGCGATGCCCATGCACAACTGGATCATCACCGGATCGTCCAGCAGACCATCGCGAATCAATTCCTTCACCTGCACGAGGTGGCCGGTATCGAACACCTCCAGCTCTGGTCGCACCCCGAGCTCTTGCACCTGCTTGGCCATAGTGCGCAGCACCGAGGGCGTGTTGACCATGATGTAGTCGCCACCCGATGCGAAGTTCATGGTGCCGCAGTCGAGTGTGCAGATCTCGGGCAGGATCGCGCGCACATGATCGAGGCGCTCGGTGGCCCCTGCAAGATCGGTGCCGGTGGGGTTTGGCGGCAGCAAGTTCTCGTCGCCGCCCAGCACCAGATCGCCACCCATTCCGGCGGTGAGATTGACGACAACATCGACATCGGCGGCGCGCACGCGCTCGACAACTTCGGCGTAGTACTCGGTTTTGCGACTGCCCTGGCCGGTCTCGGGATCTCGCACGTGAATGTGAACGATCGCTGCGCCGGCCTTCGCCGCTTCGATTGCCGACTCGGCGATCTGTTGTGGATAGACGGGTACATGCGGGCTCTTCTTGGTGGTGTCGCCGCTACCTGTCACCGCGCACGTAATGAACACGTCCCAGTTCACTGTGTACCTGTCTTTCTCTGCTGACTTTTTGGGGCTGGCTTTCCTGAACAGCCGATTGAACCCGCAGCGTACAATGCGCCGGTCGAGGGGGAACAGCGATGGCTGAGTCACTAAGTGGACTGCGTGCACTGGTTACCGGCGGTGGTGCCGGTATCGGCCGGGCGATCGCCAACTGCCTGCAGCGCGAGGGAGCGAGCGTGATGGTTGTCGATGTCGATGCCGCGACCAACCCCGACGTCGTGGCCGATGTCTCGACAACGGCTGGAGTCGATGCGCTGTTCCGGTCGGTGCGGTCAGGACTCGGGGGACTCGATCTATTGGTCAACAACGTCGGCGTTTCTGGCCCGACTGCTGCGGTGGAGAACATGGACCCCGACGAGTTCGATCGCTGCGTGCAGATCTGCCTCGGCAGTGCCTTCCGTTGCACACGCGCCGCGGTGCCGCTGCTACGCGCGTCGACGTGTGACCAGCGGTCGATCATCAACATCTCATCGACCGCCGGTCTGTTCGGCTATCCGCTGCGCTCGCCGTATGTGGCGGCGAAATGGGGTGTGATCGGACTTACAAAGACGTGGGCGATGGAACTCGGCCCGGAGGGCATTCGGGTCAACGCGATCTGCCCCGGCTCGGTGAGTGGGCCGCGCATGGACGGTGTCATCGAGCGCGAGGCCACGGCGACCGGCGTACCGGCGGGCGAGATCCGCGCGGCCTACGAAGATCATGTCTCGATGCGTTCCTTCATCGATGCGACTGACATCGGTGAAGCGATTGTGTTTCTCGCTTCGCCGGCGGCGCGCTTCGTGAATGGTCAGGCGCTGGCCGTCGACGGTCACACCGAAACACTCAGCACCCGATGAGTGCGGCGTTGCCGCATACCCCGATCCGACGCGAGCGCCCGCCCTCGGCTGCCGAGACCGGCGTTCGGGCAACGTCGGCGAACTGGATCGACGAGCCGTTTAACCGCTGGGGCTACAGCCACGTGCGCGAACTGACGCGCACCGCATCCGCAAGTCGAGGCGCGGGACCGGTTTGGGAGATGCCGAAGCGTCACATAGACCTCGATCAGGTTGTCGTGCAGCACGACGATGAGGGGTACACGTACACGGAGATGTTGCATGCGACGTACACCGATGCATGCGTTGTGATTCACAACGGTCATACCGTGTTCGAGTACTACGACGTAGGGATCTCACCCGAGCAACCGCACCTGCTGATGTCGGTGTCGAAGTCACTCACCGCAACATTGGTCGGCGTGCTCGTTGACCAGGGGCTGATCGCGACCGATGCCGTGGTCGCGCGTTACCTCCCGTCGTTGGTCGGCACGTCGTGGGAGGGATGCACGGTGCAGCATCTGCTCGACATGCGCGGTGGTGTCGCCTTCACCGAGCACGACATGGACGATCCAGAATGCGACGGTGTCCTGCTTGAGCAGGTGTCGGGATACACGAGTGGTGGCACGACTGGGAGTCGGCCGAATCTTCCCGCCAACACAAAAGAGTGGATTTGCGCATTACCTAACCAGCAAGCGCATGGCGGGCCGTTCGTCTATCGCTCGATCCTCATTGACGTGCTCGGTTGGATCGCCGAGGAAGTCACCGGCGAACGCTTCGCTGACTTGTTCTCGCGCCTCATCTGGAGTCGCATTGGCGCCGAATACGCGGCCGACCTCATCGTCGACTCTGCTGGCTTTCCGGTCGTCGAAGGTGGGTTCTGTGCAACGGCGCGCGATCTCGCACGCTTCGGTCTGATGCATCTGCAGCGCGGCAACGCGAGCGGCGCGCAGGTGGTGACGGGGGAGTGGATCGATCGTGTCACGACTCGCGATCAGGAGTTGATCGACACGTTCGCAGCTGGCTACTCGGCTGACCCGGAGAATCAGGAGGCGTACTACCACGACTGCTGGTGGGTATGGAACGCCGGGCTCGGCCGCTACGGCGGTTATGGACTCGGCGGACAGAACCTGTTGATCGATCGCACCAGCAACACCGTGGTCGTGAAGTTATCGAGTTGGCCCAAACGCACGGACCCACTGCTGGCCGCGTTCGCCGACTCGGCGAACGAAGCGTTGTTCGACTGGTTTCGCGCGGGCTGACTACTTGCGCAACTCAACGGCGGTGCGTTGGACAGCCGCAACGATCTTGGTGTAGCCGGTGCAGCGACAGAGGTTGCCCGACAAGCCGATGCGGACCTCTTCCTCAGTTGGCGCGGCGTTGCGTGCGAGTAGCGCGTGCGCCGAGAGAATCATTCCCGGCGTGCAGAAACCGCATTGCACGCCGCCCTCATCGAGAATGTTGCGTTGCAACGGATGCATCTCGTCGCCGACCATGACGCCTTCGATGGTGGTGATCGCACGCCCCTGTGCCTGCACTGCGAGATAGCTGCACGAGTTCACCGGCTGTCCGTCGAGCAAGACCATGCATGCACCGCACTCGCAGTCGTCGCAGCCTTCCTTTGTGCCGGTCAGCCCGACCTCGCCACGAATGACGCTGAGCAGATTGCGACCCTGATCGACATTCACCGGATAGTTGACGCCGTTCACGTTCAGGTTGAATGACTCGCTCATGACGCAGCTCCGATTCCGATTGCACGATTAACAGGGATTGCGATGGTCTCGCCGGCCGCACGTCGGGCCGCGGCCTCGACGGCGCGACGTGCCATCACGCCAACCGTGTGTCGGCGATAGCTGTCGCTGGCGCGCACGTCGCTGATCGGCGTCGCTTGTTCCATCGACATTTGTGCAGCCGCCGCCGCCGCATCGGCCACCGAGCGTCCGACCTGACCAACGAGATCGCCAGTGAAGATCGTTGGCGACACGGCGGTGAGTCCGACGCGCAAGGCGGCGATCGTTCCGTCGTCCGCGAGGGTTACAAACGCGGCGGCACCAACCACGGCGATCTCCATCGCGCGCCGATACTCGAGGCGGATGTACGCACTGTTGCTGCGTGCGGCCGGCGCAGGGATGTGCACTGCGACACACAATTCGTCGGGCTGGGCGCTGGTCTTTCCGGGCCCGGTCCACAACTCTTCGATCGGCACGCGTCGTGAGCCGCGCACGGAGCGCAACTCGACCTCGGCACGCATTACGGCCAGCGGCGCTCCGGTATCCATCGCGGGGCTGGAGTTCATGATGTTGCCACCGAGCGTGCCGACATGGCGTGTGGAAGGCGACCCGACCAGCGCGCTGCCGTCGGCGAGACCGGCACACGTTGTGCTCAGCAGCGGATGCATCTCGATGTCGTGATGTGTCACGAGTGCGCCGATGCTGACGCCTTCCTTGGTCGCGACGACCGACTTCAGTTCGTCGAGCCGGTCGATCGCGACCAAATCGGCGGGCAGTGCCGCCTTGCCGTGGCGGGCACTGACGACAAGGTCGCTGCCACCGGCGATTGGGCGAGCCCCCGCGGCCAGCGCAGCGAGTGCTTCATCAACGGAGTGCGCAATCGTGAAGCTCATGACGCTGCCTGCCCAGTGTTGATCGTTTCCCAGACTCGCTCTGCTGTCATCGGCAGTCGGCGCACGGGCGAACCGACGAGTTTGGCGATGGCGTTGCCGATCGCCGCTGCTGTCGCGACGTTCGGTGCCTCAGCCAGGCTCTTGGCGCCGCGGGGACCGGCGTTGGGCGTGTAGATCTCGACGAATTGCACATCGATTGGCGGCGCATCGGCGCAGGTCTGGAGTTTGTATTCAAGCAATCCTGCGTTGCGCTGGCGCGCCTGGTCGTCGTACTTGGTGCCCTCGGTCAGTGCTTGACCGATACCCATCATTACGCCGCCTTCCACTTGGCCCTGCGCGCCGATGTGATTGATGATCGTGCCCGAGTCGTGCGCGGTGCTGACGCGCATGACGCGCACGACGCCGGTGTCGCGATCAAGTTTCACGCGCACGGCGTGGCAACTGAACTGCGGTGCCCGCCATGCGGACATACCGATGTCGCCGACACACGTGTTTCCGACCGCGGTCGCGGCTGGTGGCGGCGGACCGGAGCCGTGGCCGATCAGCAACTCGCCATTGGCGGCGCTGGCCGCCAACTTGGCGATTGGGATGCCACGGTCGGGACTGCCGGCGACGAACGCTTGGCCCTCGGCCAACACGATGTCGGCAGCGGCGGCTTCCAACTTGTTAGCTGCCAGCTCGCGCAATTGGTCGGCGATCTGACCAGCGGCGGCGATCACTGCGCGCCCGTTGTTGAACAACGTTTGCGACCCGGTGGCGCCCATGTCGTACGGCGCGACGCTCGTGTCTTGATAAACGAGCTCGAAGTCTTCCGGCTGCATGCCCAACTCGTCGGCGGCCAACTGGCGCAACGTCATCACTGCGCCAGTGCCGCACTCTTGCGCGCCAGTAATGATCTGTCCGCTGCCATCACCGTCGATCTTGATGTACGCGCCGGACGGCGAAGCGAAGCTCGGCCACCACCCGATCGCGACACCGATTGCTTCGTCGTCGGCGAGTGGCTTGCCGTAACCGGCAGCCGCAGTTGCAGCGTCGATGCACTGCTGCACACCGATTTCGCCGTAGGTCTGACCGCTCGGCCCTTCGACGTTGCTGTCGACCGCGTTGAGCTTGCGAAACGCAACCGGATCCATTCCGATCTTGTTGGCAATCTCGTCGGTGTGTGACTCGAGCGCCCAACAGGTCTGAGGCGCGGTTGGCGCGCGCACAGAACCCGACGGTTGATGGTTGGTGTACGCGAGATGCGCTTCAGAGAGAACATTGGGAATCTTGTACGGCCCGAGTGCGTGCATGGCCGCGAGCTGACTAAAGAACCCGGCGTCGGCCGTGTAGGCGCCGTTATCGATCACTAGTCGTGCTTTGCGAGCGACGATGGTGCCGTCGGCCTTCACGCCGGTCTCGAAGTCGTACACGATTCCTTCGCGCCGCTTGTCGGGGGCGAGGAATTCCTCGCGGCGACTGAACACCAGCTTCACCGGCCGCTTTGCGACGCGGGCAAGCACCGCAACATGCGACTCGTAGTGAAAGCCGCACTTGCCGCCAAAGCCGCCGCCGAGATGCGGAACGATGATGCGCACGCGACTGCTTGGCATCTCCAACGTTTCGCACACGCCAGCGCGAGCGTCGAACGGAACCTGCGTGCTCGTCCAGATCGTGACCTTGTTGCCTTCCCACTGCGCGACGACGGCGCGTGGCTCGATCGGTGCCGCATGGCAGCCGTCGGATTCGTAGTGGCTGCGTACGACGACGTCGGCCTCGGCGAGCGCCTTGTCGACGTCGCCCTTCGCGATCGAGGAGTAGGACGCGTCGTTGCGGTTGCGCACCATGACGCTAGGAGCGCCGTAGTTTGCCCAATCTTCGTGCACGAGCGGTGAGTCGGGGGACAGCGCCGATTCGACATCGTTCACGACCGGCAACGGTGAGTACTCGACAACGATCGCGTCGACGGCTCGTTGCGCGGTCTCGCCGTCGACTGCGGCAACGGCGGCAACGATCTCGCCCTCGAAGCGCACGATGTCGCGCGCAAACAGCGTGCGATCCTGCACCATCGGGCCGAAACGCACATCGGGAACGTCGGCGTCGGTGATGACAGCGAACACGCCCGGCATGGCGCGAGCCGCGGTCACATCAAGCTTGGTGATGCGCGCGTGACTGACCTCGGCGTAGCGGAACTTGGCGATCAACGTTCCGGTCAGCGAGAGGTCGGCGGTGTAGCGGCCGCTGCCAGTGACCTTGTCGGGGCCATCGGCACGAACGAAGCGCTTTGGCGCGTCAGTCGTCGCATTCTTGGTGTCAGTTGTCTTGGTGCCAGATGTCTTGGTGGCGGTTGTCATTGCAGTCTGATCTCCTGCCGATTGGTTCGCTCTTGGCTCTCAATATTGCAGGTTCCCGCGGGGAACGAAGAAGGGGCCACCCTGACACGGTCTCCAAACCCCGACCTTCGGGTTCATGTGGACACATCCCGTGCTAATGTGTCCACATGAATGTCGGCGTCCGTGAACTCAAACAGCATCTGTCCGAGTACCTCGATCGCGCGGCGGCAGGCGAAGTGGTGCAAGTGACCGAGCGTGGCGTGCCGAAGGTACAGATCGTCCCCGTGCCAGGTGTCGGCGCCATGGTTCGTGGAGTGGATGAGGGCTGGCTGCGTGCGCCGCTTCAGACCGACGGGTTGTTGCCTGTGCGTCGCGTGCAAGGCAGAAAACGCATTGCAGAGGTCGTCGACGAAGACCGCGGCGCCTGATGACTACTTACGTCGATTCCAGCGCGCTGTTGAAGCGCTACGTCGACGAGCCCGACTCTGCCGCCACCGACCAACTGCTGCGGGCGGACCCAGTGTTAGTGACATCGTGGATCACGGTTGTGGAGGTTCGGCGGAACCTAGCTCGTCTGATCGAGCCAGCGGATCTGGTCTCCGTTCGTAGCCAGTGTTTGCGCGATCTCGATCAATTCGCGCTGGTCGCGGTCGACGAAGTCGTCTGCCAAGCTGCAGCCGATATCGGTGAACAACTGGGAGTCCGCACACTTGATGCGGTTCACCTGGCGTGTGCGCAGCGTTTGCTGATTCCGGGTCTGAGTTTCATCACGTTCGATCTTCGTCAAGCGCAGGCGGCGCGTGCACTTGGGTTCACCGTGCTCGGGGCGTAACTCGACTGTGCGTACCATTCCGGGATGCAGACCGTGCAGTTCACCCAGATGCGATACGGCACCAAGCAGGACTACGACCTGCTTCACGAGCTCGAGAAGGACTACGTCGCCAGGCTGCCCGACCGAATTCTTGCTGGGCTGCGCGCACTCGACGAAGGGCTGAGCGGCTATCAGGTCACTCGCCTGGAACACTCGCTGCAGTCCGCGACCCGCGCCGAGCGCGACGGCGCCGACATCGATTGGGTCGTGGCCGCGCTGATCCACGACATCGGCGATGGACTCGCGCCGGCGAACCACGCGCAGGTCGCGGGCGCGATCATCCAGCCGTATGTGCGTGCTGAGGTCGCGTGGGTCGTCAAGATGCACGGCGTCTTCCAGCTGCACTACTTCGGCAAGCACACCGGCGACGACCCCGACGCCCGTGAGGCCCATCGCGACCATCAGTGGTTCGACAGCTGCGAGCGTTTCTGCGAGCGTTGGGACGAAGTATCGTTCGACCCAGGTTATGAATGGTTGCCGCTGGAGCACTTCGAGCCGGCGTTACGCGAAGTCTTTACTCGCAAAGCATTCGACCCCGCGATCACCGGCGAGTAGCGCAAATCAGCCGCTATCGTGCAGGCGCCGTCGCCGGGAAACCGGCGGATGCACGGCGACGTGGCCGAGTGGCTGAGGCAAGGGCCTGCAAAGCCCTCCACATGGGTTCGATTCCCATCGTCGCCTCCAATTGTCGAACCTGCCGTCTAGGTTGAGCCGATGAAGTTCGGAATCGTCTTTGCCAACACCGGTCCGTTCACTCAGCCTGAGCTCGCGTTGGAGTTTGCTTGTGCTGCGGAAGCCGCTGGCTTCGAGTCGCTGTGGACCGTCGAGCACGTCGTCGTTCCAAAGGACTACAAGTCGGAGTATCCGTACGATCCGTCGGGCAAGATGCCCGGAGGCGAGGAAAGCTCGATCCCGGACCCGCTGATCTGGCTGTCCTACCTTGCGGCCGCGACAAGTCGCATTAAGTTGGCGACCGGCGTGATGATCCTGCCGCAGCGCAACCCCATCGTGTTCGCCAAAGAGGTCGCGACGCTCGACCAAATGTCAGCCGGACGGGTGCAACTCGGCGTCGGCGTTGGTTGGTTGAAGGAAGAGTTCGATGCAATCGGTGTGCCATTCAACGAGCGCGGGCGACGCACCGACGAATACGTGGCCGCGATGCGGGCGCTGTGGACGCAAGACGCCGCCACGTTCCACGGCGAGTTCGTGAACTTCGACGAGTGCATCCTGCGACCACGACCGACTCAGGCATCGGTGCCGATTCATGTCGGTGGCCACAGTGATGTTGCGGCGAAGCGGGCCGGTCGCCTTGGTGACGGCTTCTTTCCTGCGGCACCGACGCATGAGGAACTCGACCACCTGTTCAAGCTGGCGCGCCAGACTGCAAGCGAGAGTGGTCGCGACCCTGATGCCCTGGAGATGACGACAGGTGGCAGGGGCGCCATCGGATCTAACGCCCTCGCCGAAGTGCAAGCGTTGGCCGACATGGGTGTGCATCGGGTGGTGGTGCCCAGCTTCTTGTTCTACCGCGACACCGTGAACTCGCTCGCCGCGTACGGCGAAGCGGTTATCTCGCAAGCGAGCTAGCTACGTGTCATCTATCCCATTCGCCGATCGTGCACTGCCACAGTGGTTTGAGGACGCGAAGTTCGGCATCTTCATCCATTGGGGGCCGTACGCGGTGCCGTGCTACGCGCCGGTAGATCGCGACATGGGCGACCTGATGAAGGCGGGTGACTGGGAGGAGATCTTCCGCTGGAGCCCGTACACAGAGTGGTACCTCAACTCGTGGTCGCTGGAGGGCAGTCCGGTCGCGCAGCACCACGCATCCACGTACGGAGAAGCCGTCAGCTACCGCGACTTCGTCGACGAGTTCCTTACCCGCTCGGTGGGGGCGTCGATTGGCGACTGGGCGCCGCTGTTTGCGCAGGCAGGCGCTCGCTATGTCGTGCCAGTGACGAAGCACCACGACGGCTTCCTGATGTGGCACAGCGATGTGCCTAACCCGTTCAACGATCGGTGGATGGCAGCGCGCGACCACATCGGCGAACTGGCGGCCGCAGTGCGCGATGCGGGAATGCGATTCGGGCTCTATTACTCCGGCGGGATCGATTGGACCTTCAACCCGCCGCCGGTGCCCGACCTGATGGGTCTGTTCCGGGCGGTGCCCGACTCGGCCGAGTACCACTCCTATCTGCTGGCGCATGTGCGTGAACTGGTGGCTCGCTTCAGCCCCAGCGTGCTGTGGAACGACATCGGCTGGCCAGCGTCGCTCGACCCCAACGAGGTCGTCGGTGAGTACTACTCGGCTGTCCCAGACGGGGTGGTAAATGATCGCTTCAACATGATCGCCGTTGCTCGGGGTCAGTTGCACGCCGACTTCAGCACCCCCGAGTACAACACGACATCTGGAGCCACCAAGTGGGAGGTGTGTCGCGGCATCGGGCGCAGCTTTGGTTACAACCGGATGGAGAACGACTCAACGATGTCCACGGTCGACGACTTGGTGTGGATGCTCGTCGACATCGTCGCGCGCGGCGGCAACCTGCTGCTCAACGTTGGCCCTTCCGCCGACGGCCAGATCCCCATCGCGCAAGCACTCCGCTTGACGGCGCTCGGATGGTGGTTGCGGGTCAACGGCGCGGCTATTTACGGCACCCGCCATGGTGGCGTTGGTTCCACCGCCGACGGCCGACCGGTGGCGTTCACCCAACGCGAAGGGGTGCGCTTCGCCATCGTCCAAGGGGCTCCCCACGATGAAGTGAGCTTCCCATGCGACCGGCCCGGCGAGGGCGCCGAAGTGCGCATGCTCGGCAACTCGCGCGTGCTTCCACACTCGTGGAGCGGAGGCAACTTGCGCGTTGTCCTACCCGATCACCTGCCCGCAGCACCGGCGACTGCCTTCTCGATAGGCGGGTGAACGCCAGGCGATTAGGTCGTTCAGGTAGCGGCGTCGACGACGGTGGTCAAGCGCAGGCCAGGGAAGTGGCCCAGGCGCTCGAGGGCGGCGACCGTGCTGCGCATCGCATCGGCCGGCACCGGGTGGCTGATCAGGTAGCCCTGCGCCTTTGTGCAACCGAGGTCGCTGAGCACCTGCAGTTGATGCACGCTCTCCACTCCTTCGGCGACGATGTCGAGGCCCAACGAACGGCCCATGGCGACAATCGTGCGCACCAGGCTGCGATCGTTGGGGTTGTCGGCAACGCCCTGCACGAACGCGCGGTCGATCTTGATTCGCTGGAGCGGAAACTTCTGTAGCAGCGACAGCGACGAGTAGCCGGTGCCGAAGTCGTCAAGCGCAACGCGCACGCCTAGCGAACGCAACCGGCGCAATGTCGCGAGTGCAAGTTCCGGCTCGGTGATCATCACATTTTCGGTGACTTCTAGCCACAGCAGTTGCGGGGGAACGTTCGAACGAGTCAGCGCTTCGCTCACGATCGAGGGGAAGTTACTGTCGGCGAGTTGCCGCGGCGAGACGTTGACCGACATCGTCGCCGACGGGCTGCACACGGCATCGTCGATCCAATGCCGTAGCTGAGTGAGCGCCTCCAACAACGCCCACGAACCGATCGGGACAATCGTGCCGGTGTCTTCGGCGATGGGGATGAACTCGGCGGGGGAGACCATCGTGCCGTCGGCCTGCTGCCAGCGCATGAGCGCTTCGAAGCCGACGACATCGCCCGACTGCAAATCGAGAATCGGCTGGTGGAAAAGGCGCAACTCGCGACGATCGAGCGCGCGATACAGCGCCGTTTCGACAGCAAGTCGATGCGCAACGCGCTCGTGCATGCTCTCGTCGTACACGGCGACGCAGTTGCGGCCGGCGTCTTTCGCGCGGTACATCGCGGTGTCGGCGTGACGCACTAAGTCTTCGGGCGACGTACTCGATGTTGCACTGATCGCAGCAACACCGATGCTGGCAGTGACGAAGACGTCGCCTTGGCTTAAGGCGAGGGGTTCGCGGAACACCGCAAGGAATCGCTCGGCAACGGCCATCGCGCCGCCGGTGGACTTGGCGGTGGGGTCGAGCACGACGTATTCGTCGCCGGAGAAGCGGGCGACGGTCGCGCCCTCGGGTACAGCATTGATCAGTCGGCGAGCGACAGTGACCAGCACCTCGTCGCCAGCGGCGTGGCCTAGCGAGTCGTTGATGTTCTTGAACCGGTCAAGGTCGACGAAGAACAGCGTCGGATGTTCGTCGGGGTGCCACGAGTTGCGCAGCAAGTCGTTGATGTTCTGCAGCAGCACGGTGCGGTTGGGTAACCCGGTCAGCGGGTCGGTCTGCACGCCGTGCAACAGATCGGCCTGCGCACGTGCGTTGGCGCGTACCGCCACGACCACGCGCATTGTGATCGCAAGGACGGTGATGCTGGCCGACACGGAACGCACGATGCTGTCGGTCGTGTCGGCGGGCGACATGGCAGCGAGCACGATTGCCGGACCGGTCAGCGATGCGAACGTGACAGCCAAGCGAGCAAGCGAGATGGGAGCCGAGGTGGAAGCGGGGCCAAGCTGTGGTCGACCGAGTTGGACAATCGATGGGTGCAGGAAGGTTGCGCCAGCGCAGAAGTACGCGAGGACATAAAGCGGAAGTGCGAATCGCTCGGCGCTGGCAGCAACGCGACCGGCATCGATCAGCGAATAGATGATGTCGCCAGCCATGTTCATCGCCAGCCCGGTTGCCGCGAACCAAAGCGCGGCTGGTCGTTGCCGGCGACTGAGCACAATCACCGCCACGAGGAACAAGACGACCGACGACGCAGGCTGGTAAAGCCCGTAGAGCACGACGCCGACACCTTCGCCAGCGAGTTCGCGGATCGGTCGCACGAATATCGCCCACGACACGATCCACGCGCCGAGCGCGATGATCAACGCATCGGCCCACAATCCTTGGCCGTAGCCAGCGGTGTTGGTGCGCAAGAACGCTGCCAGGCAGCCGACCAAACATCCGACCGCAGCGAGCGCACAGATAACGGCGAGCGGTGATTCGTACGTGGGGCGATCGCCAGCCACGAAGCGTTCGAGCACGTACAGACCACCGACGCTTGCGATCAGTGCGACTGGGTACCACGACAGACGATTCAGCCAACGGGCGAAAAGCACAACGGGAATTACCTGTAGCGCACCGGCGATGTACAGCGAATTGCGTACCGACTCGGTGGGCATGCTGAAGCACAGCGTGGCCATGACCACGCCAACGCCGACATACATCCATCTCAGAAGTACAGGCTCCCGCTTCACAAGCCTCCTCGTATCGCCGACAATATCCATCGCCCGCCGCGCCGCCGCGGCATCCGTAACGACCTAACAATGATACTGCGGTCACCCCCCATTAACGCAAGGGGCAGTTATGTTCGCGCTCTACGTGAGGTACTCCATACGACTTCTTAACCCTGCGGGTAGCTGGCGTGCGTACAAACCACCAACCCGGAACTAGTAACTGTTGGATACGGTATTGGCGAATGAGTCAACGCTTGGGCGGCTGCCGATGACCTCGCTAGCTAAGCCGTATTCCGTCATCGTCCCCGGCGCCCATCTCATGGCAGCGTTCGTCGGCCAGCGCGACGTACACCTGCGCCTGATCGAAGCTGCCTTCCCCGACGCGATCATCGTCGCTCGCGGCAACGAGATCCACGTGGATGGCCCCGAGGCACAAACCGTCGGCCGTCTGTGCGAAGAATTGGTCGTGCTGCTGCAACAGGGCCAGCACCTCGACGAGCACATTCTGCGCCGCAGCATCGACATGTTGCGCAACAACGAGAGCCCAAGCCGGGTCCTCACCGACGACATCTTGCGCGGTTCGAAGGGCAAGCCGATCCGACCCAAGACCGCTGGCCAGAAGCGCTACGTCGACGCCATTCGCAGCAACGTGATTACGTTCGGCCTTGGCCCCGCTGGTACCGGCAAGAGTTGGCTCGCTGTAGCAATGGCCGTGCACGCGCTCCAGACGAAACAGGTGCAGCGCATCATCCTCACGCGCCCCGCAGTGGAAGCTGGTGAGCGCCTTGGCTTTCTTCCGGGCGACCTGATGGCCAAAATCGACCCGTACCTGCGTCCGCTCTACGACGCGCTGTACGACATGGTCGAACCGGAAGGTGCACAGAAGTTGCTCGAGCGTCAGGCAGTCGAAGTCGCACCGCTGGCGTTCATGCGCGGCCGCACGCTCAACGACAGCTTCATCATTCTCGACGAGGCGCAAAACTCGACGCCGGAACAAATGAAGATGTTCCTGACGCGCATCGGCTTCGGCTCAAAGGTCGTCGTCACCGGCGACACCAGCCAGGTCGATGTTCCCGATGGTCGCAGTGGTCTGATCGGGCTCGAGAACACACTCACGGGTATCGACGGCCTCGCGTTCGTGCACCTCGGTGTGGGTGATGTTGTGCGCCACCGCATTGTTGCGGACATCGTCGCTGCTTACGACCGCGCAGGCGCGGCGAAGGCCCAGTCAGCCAAGGCAAGACAAAGTGGTTGACCCGTCGCGACCGCGGCTCGACGCACCGCGACGAGTCGGGGGTGAGGGCGAGCCAGAGGTATTCTGCGCCGATGAGCAAGCCGATGTCGCCATCGATCTCGAACGATGGCAGGCGCTGGCGACCGACGTTCTGCGCGCTGAAGGCGTCCGCGGTCTCGCAGAGTTGTCGTTGCTGTTCGTGACCGAACGCGAGATGGCCGAGTTGAACGAGGAACACATGGGCAGTGCTGGCCCTACCGATGTGTTGGCATTTCCCATCGATGCGATCGAAGCCGAGATTGTGTTGCACGGCATGCCGCCGAGTCGCGGCCCTGATCGAGCACCGCCCGACCCCGGCGACATGCCGCTGTTGCTCGGCGACGTCGTGCTCTGCCCGGCAGTCGCCCAGCGGCAAGCGCCCGAGCACGCAGGCACGATGGACGACGAGCTAGCCCTACTGGTCGTCCATGGCATCTTGCATGTCCTCGGCCACGATCATCACGAACCGGCGGCACGCGATGCCATGCGCCAACGCGAGGTCGAACTGTTGCAGCAACATCATTGGCACGGGCCCGCACCAGCCAACTTCCGTCAGGAGCACGTGTCGTGAGTCATCCTGTCGTTCACTATGCGGTGATAGCCGGGCAATTCACCAACATGGACCTGCTGATGGTCGGGAGCATCCTGGTGCTGCTGGTCATCTTGATCTTCGCGGCCGTCGCCGAGATGAGCCTCTCGCGAATGACAAAGCCGCGCGCCAGTTCGCTCGCCGACAAAGGGCTGAAGTCGGGCAAGGCGCTGAAGCGGTTAGTCGAACATCCCGAGCGTTGGGTTAACCCGTTGCTGCTGACCGTCAACATCTGCCAGACGGTGCAAACGACGTTGACCGCTCTGGTAGCCGGCAGATTGTTCGGAGCCGCGGGCGTGATCATCGGCGTGGTGCTGAACGTGTTGGTCTTCTTCGTGCTGGCTGAGGCAGTGCCGAAGACATACGCGGTGCTGTATCCGCAGCGCGCGGCGCTGCTGTCGGCACGCCCGACGGCACTTCTGGTCGGCTTCCCGTTGCTGCAATGGATTTCGCGCTGGTTGATCAAGCTGACCAACGTCATTGTGCGCGGCAAGGGACTTGAGGCTGGGCCATTTGTGTCCGAGCAAGAACTGCTCGGCATTGTCGAGACCGCGGCTGAAGACGGTGTCGTAGAACACGAAGAGCGCGAGCTGATCGAAAGCATCATCGAGTTCGGCGACACGGTGGCACGCGAGATCATGGTGCCGCGGCCCGACCTTGTCACCGTCGACCACACCGCGACTGTGACGACTGCGCTCGACATTGCCATGGAACACGGCTACAGCCGACTGCCCGTGATCAACTCCGACGACGATGATGTGCTTGGCATCGCGTACATCAAGGACCTAATGCGCACCGAGCGCGATGGTGGCGGTGGGCGACCAGTCGTCGATCTCATTCGCGCGGTCGAGTTCGTGCCAGAGAACAAGCCGGTGAACAGGCTGATGCGCGAGATGCAAGCGCGCAAGTTCCACCTTGCTTTGGTGGCCGACGAGTACGGCGCGCTGGCCGGACTGGTCACGCTGGAGGACTGCCTCGAGGAATTGGTCGGCGAAATCGTCGACGAGCACGACGACGAAGAATCGGAGGTGCAGCGCTTCGCTGATGGCGACTACCTCGTCGACGGTGGTATGGCGATCGGCGACCTCAACGATCTTCTCGGCCTTTCGATCCCCGACGACGACTGGGACACTGTTGGCGGATTCCTGTTCGGCACCCTGGAACATGTCCCCGTTGTTGGCGAGTCGATCGTGCACGATGGGTGGCGCTTCAACGCCTCCGAGGTGGAGGGCCGCCGCGTTCGCCGCGTGAAGGTAACGCTTGAACCCGATTCGGGTCTGCCGAAGGCGACCGACGAAGACGACTAGTCGTCGTGATTGTGGACGTTGTCGTTGACGTGGTCGTTGACGTGGTCGTTGACGTTGCGCTCGTTCAGGGCGACCTGGTCGGCGGCGGCCAACTCGGCAGTCGATAGCCGCAACGCGACGACGCCGTAAGCCAAGAGCAACAGAGCTGCGGCGGCGAAGTACGGCGCACGTAGTCCGAACCTCTGTGCGATCAACCCGCCGATGACGGCGCCGATCGGCATCACGCCGGTGCTAATCCAGCGATACACGCTGTTGACCCGTCCGAAGAGGTGGTCGGGCACCAACTGCTGCCGCATCGTCACCGCCACGATGCTCCAGATCGTGATCGTCAGCGCTTGCACGGTGGTCATCACGATCACCCACCACGCCACGGGGAAGAGGCCGATGGCGAGACTGGTGAGCACTGGTGCAAGGCCAGCGATGAGCATTGCGAACCGACGGCCGACCTTGCCGACGACACGACCGCCGACGATGCCCGCGACGAGACTGCCGGCACCGATGACTGCCACCAGCGGGCCGAACCACCGCTCGGCGATGTGTAGCTCTTCGAAGGCGAACAACACGAACGTTGCTTGCGTCGCGGCCAACGCCATGTTGATGAGGGCGACACCAAGCGTGAGATTGCGCAGCACATGATGATGGGCGAGCCAGTTGAGCCCGGCGCGCATCTCAGTCAGCAGACTGGTCGGCTGACCCTCGGTCGTCGCAGGACGCAGGGCAGTGCGGAACGAGCCGCGCAAGCTGGCAGCGAGCATGGCAGCCACGACAAAGCTCGCCGCATCGATCCCGAATGGCAACCAGACGGCGAAGGCGAACAGAGTGCTACCGATCGGCATGCCAACGAACGTGCTGCCCGCGATTTCACTTGTCTGCAGCAGACCGTTGGCGCGTTCCAGTTGGTCTTCGCTGACCAACGACGGCAGGATCGCCTGCGAGCTGTTGTCGAAGAACACCTCGCCGAGGCCGAGGCCAAACGCCAACACCCACAGCATCCACAGGCGCACGTCGTCGAACGCCGCGATCACGGCCAAACCGCCCACCAGCGCACCGCGACACAGATCGGCGGTGATCAGCACACGTCGGCGATCAGCGCGATCGATCAGCGCACCGATCGGTACCGAGAACAGCAGCCACGGGATCGTGAAGAATGTGGCGACCAGCGCAATATCCGTTCGGCTGTTGGTGATGCGTGCTGCAAGTAGTGGCAGCGCGATAACGAAGACGCCATCGCCCGCGTTGGAGATACCCGCTGCCGCCCAGAGTCGCCAGAACTTGCTGGGCAGCTTGGTCATCGGCGGCACGCTACATCAGCCGATGGCGCTGCAATTTGCCCAGCGACGTGCGTGGCAATGCGTCGACGAAATGCAACTCCTTTGGAACACAAAAGGCTGGCAATGCTTCGAGTATGTGCGCGCGAAGGTCGGCGAGCGTCGGCGGTTCGGTGTTGGGCACGACCCACGCGACCACCCGTTGTCCCCACTCATTGTCGGCCACTCCGACGATCGCGACGTCGCGCACAGCTGCGTGCGACGCGATCGCGCTTTCGACGACCTCCGGCCACACGTTCTCGCCGCCAGTGATGATCAGGTCGTCGGCGCGCCCCTCCACGTGGAGGAGCCCATCGGCGAGCAGCTTGCCGAGGTCGCCAGTGTGCAGCCAGCCGTCGGCATCCACAGGGGTCGACCCGTCTCGGTAACAACGCAGCAGCATCGGACAGCGCAGCAAGATTTCGCCGCTCCGCGCAAACGCGACCTCAACGCCGTCGAGTGGCACGCCGTCGTACACGACGCCACTGCCCGTCTCTGTCAAGCCATAGGTCGTGTGCACGTTCGCGGGTCGTTCGGCCGGTGGTCGCGATCCGCCGAGCAGGATCACACGAAATTGGGTCGAATCAACTCGCTGGAGTGCTGTGGCGACCAACGCCACGGCTGTCGCACCAGCGCGCGCCGCGGCTTGTACCCGATCGGCGTCGAAGCCGTCATGCACTATCAACGGCACATCGAGTTGCAGCGCGCGGGTGATGACCGCTAGTCCGCCGATGTGCGCCAACGGCAGGCAAGCCAACCACGTGTCGTCGCGCGTTATTGCTAGTCGAGCGCTTGTCGCCAGCGCTGATGCGCGTACTGCTTGGTGAGTAAGTACGACGCCCTTGGGTGTGCCGGTCGCACCGCTGGTTGCAACGACTAGCGCGTCGCCAGTATCCGCGCCCCGCCCAGGCAGCCGATGTGTGCCGTCCGTGTCGACTAAGCGGTCGGGGGCTAGTGAGTCGAGCAGCCGCTGACGCGCGGGCAGCGGTAGCCGTCGATCGATGGGTAGTACGGCATTGCCGGCATCCCACTCGCGTCGCAGCGCGTCGACGAACTGCTGCCCGCCTGGAAGATCAATCGCCACCAGGTGCGCCACGAGGGCGAGACTAGTTTGAAGATCCCGCCGGCGTCGCCGACGGCGGGCGAGAATGAGACGATGAACCGTTGGCTGATCGGTGCCCGTCTACGAACACTGCCCGCGGCCGTCGTGCCCGTTGCTCTTGGCGCAGCGGCGGCAGTTGGTGAAGTCAATTCAGTGTGGTGGCGAGTCGCCGGTGCGCTTGTCGTCAGCCTCGCGTTGCAGGTTGGTGTGAACTACGCCAACGACTACAGCGATGGTGTTCGCGGTACCGATGCGGTGCGCGTTGGCCCAACACGACTGGTGGCTAGTGGTCTGGCCACAGCGTCGGCAGTGAAGCGCGCAGCGCTGGCTGCGTTTGCAGTGGCCGCATTCACTGGACTGTTGTTGGCCGCCGTTACAAGTTGGTGGTTGCTGGCAGTTGGTGCTGCCGCGTTGCTGGCTGGTTGGGGATACACCGGTGGCCCGAAGCCTTACGGTTACTTCGGCCTCGGCGAACTCTTTGTGTTCGTCTTCTTCGGTCTCGTCGCAACCATCGGAACAACATTCGTCGTGTGTGAACGCATCACTAAGTTGTCGTGGCTTGCAGGGTGCTCGGCCGGTTGCCTGGCATGCGCGCTGCTCGTCGTCAACAACTTGCGCGACATTCCAACCGATCGAGTAGCTGGGAAGCGCACGCTCGCCGTACGCATCGGCGATCACCGAACGCGGGCGCTCTACGTCGTCTTGCTGGTTTTAGCCTTCGCGCTGGTCGGTGCCATTGCACTCGACGGCAGGCCATGGGCCGCGCTTGGGATGGCTGGGGTGCTACTTGCGATTCAGCCGGTGCGCATGATTGTGGGCGGTGCGCAGGGGGGCGCGCTCATTGCTGTGCTCGGCGGTACCGGCAAAGTGCAGTTGGCGACCGGCCTGCTCGCCGCGATCGGCATCGCGATCAGTCGTTGAGTGCAGTTAGAGGCGCAGCAGCACTCCAAGGATTGCTTGCACCACAAAGTCGGGCTGTTGCAGGTGTGCCGCGTGGTCGGCATCGGGCACCAGCAGTTTGCGACCTTCGCCGACGGCTTCTGCGATCTGCTCGGCGAGTGCGGCGAACTTCTCGTCGCGTGCCCCTGCCATTGCCAATGTCGGCGCGCTGACTTCGCGCAGGCGCGGCCACAGCGACGTCTGTGCCCCGGTGCCAGCGAGTCGCAGACTGCTGGCCAAACCTTCGACGGTATTGCGCATGCGATCGGCGAGTTCGCCGTCGGTGGTGACCAGGTTGCCGAACAATGGTTGCGCCACCCATTCGCGCACGAATGCCTCGATGCCGACCTCGACCAGTCGCGATTCGACGGCATCGTCGGCCTCACGACGTCGCGCGCGTTCGTCGTCGTCGGCGATTCCCGCGTGCGCCCCAATCAGCACGGTCGACACCGTCAGGTGCGGGTACATCAAGGCGAGATGCAACGTCACGCGGCCACCCAGGCTGTAGCCGACGTAGGTCGCGATACCACCGATCGCGGCGACCATGTCGGCGGTGCGGCGCAGGTCGGCGCGCACGCCGCTGGAATCGCCATGCCCTGGAAGATCAATGACCACTGCGTGGAAGCCAGCGGCAGCGATTCGCTCGGCAATCGGCTTCCACGAGTTGCCCGTTTGCGTGAAGCCGTGCAGCATCACCACTTTGGGTGCATGCGGGTTACCGAGCTGTTGCGCGGCGAGCGGGCCGCTGAGCGGCGACCAGTGTGAGTCCTGAGCTTCAGCCATTGATAGCAACTCCCGTTTCGGTTTTCTGAGAAAGTAAGCGACGAACGACGTTGACGAACGTCTCTGCGTCTTGCGCCCCCGGCACCATCCAGCGACCGTCGAACACAAACGTTGGCACGGCTGTGATGTCTGCCTCGGCTGCGACCTGCAGCAGCGCTTTCACTTCGGCCTTGCCGTCGTCGCTGTTCAGGAAGTCACGAACGCCGTCGCGAGCCATACCGATGTCGGCGGCGCAATTCGCCAACGTCTCGACATCGCCGACATCGAGACCTTCGCAGAAATAGGCGCGCATCAGCCGTTCCTTCAACGCGTACTGATCGCCGGTCGCTTCGGCCAGCCACAGCAGTCGATGGGCGAGCAGGGTGTTGGCGCGCAACGCGCGGTCCATTCGGAATTCGAGGCCTTCGGCGGCAGCGATGGAGGTGACGTGATCGATGATTTGTGTTGCGCGTTCCTCGCCGCCGAACTTCTTCGCATAGGCCTCTACAACAGGAGCCGACTTCCCCGGAGTCGAGGTCGGGTCGAGTTGGTACGGTCGAAAGACGACGTTGAGGTCGACTTCGTCGCGCAACGCGGCCGCGGCCGTTTCCCAGCGGCGCTTACCGATGTAACACCACGGGCAGATGACGTCGGACCAAATCTCGACTGTTAGCGATGGACGCACGGCTTCACGATACGGCCCTATCGTTGCGACCATGACGCGGGCGCCAGAGGATGTGCAGGCAACTTTCTGCGCCACGTTGGTCGATCAGTGGGTGCGGTTGGGGTTGCGCCATGCGGTCGTTGCCCCCGGCTCGCGCAGCACGCCAATGGCGTTGGCCCTGGCGGCACGAACGGACCTTTCGGTGCAGATCGCACACGACGAGCGGTCGGCAGCATTCATGGCACTCGGCATCGGAATGGCGACGGGCCTGCCCTCCGCGTTGCTGTGCACCAGCGGCACCGCTGCGACGCACTTCCACGCGGCCGTCGTTGAGGCCGACCTGTCGGGGGTGCCGCTGCTGGCGCTCACTGCCGATCGCCCGCCGGAACTACAGGGGATCGGTGCGCCGCAGACGATCCACCAGCAGAACCTATATGGCTCGGTTGTGCGCTGCTTCGCCGACCCGGGTGTGGCAGATCTCGAGCACTCGGCGAGCTGGCGGACGATGGCCGATAGCTACTGGAGCCACACTGTGGGCGCAAACCCGGGCCCCGTGCACGTCAATCTGGGGTTTCGCGAACCGCTCATTGGTGTGGCCAGTGAACTGCCACCGATCACTGACCTTGCGGCGACGCCCGAAGCTGAGTCACCGTCGTACGACGCTGCTGCGTTGGCCGCATCGCTCGCGGGCCGCCGCGGCATCATCGTTGCTGGCGCGGGTATCGCCGATCCATCCGCTGTCGATTTGTTGGCGGATTCGCTGCAGTGGCCGGTCTTCGCTGATCCGCGCTCGGGCTGCCGCCAGCTTCCGCAGGCGGTGAATTGCTTCGACGCGATCTTGCGCGGTACTTACTTTGGCGGTGCTCATCGACCAGAAGTCGTGCTGCACCTCGGCGAACCCCCGGCCTCCAAGGTCTTCGGGCAGTGGCTGCAGGAGGAGCAGGCGTTGCATGTGCACGTGCACGCACAGCAACGCACTATCGATCCCTTGCGGCTCGTCAATCAGCGCGTCGTCAAGCAACCCTCAGTTGTTTGCCGAGACCTGGCGGCGCACGTCGGCGCTGCAAGCGATACGGCATGGCTGGCCGATTGGCAGCGCGCCGAACAGTTGGGGCAATTGGCAATTGATGCTGCGCTCGAATCGGACCCACTCTGCGAGCCCGGTATCGCGCGTGCGCTGAGTGATTGCGATGCACAATTGGTCGTGTCGTCGTCGATGCCCGTGCGCGACGTCGAGTGGTTCGGTCACCCAACATCGCGAACCAAGGTGTATTCGAACCGCGGCGCAAATGGCATCGACGGAGTGATCGCGACTGCGATCGGGATTGCGGTCGGTTCCGGCGAGCGAACTGTGGTGTTGCTCGGCGATGTGGCGTTTTGTCATGACCAGTCGTCACTGACAGCGCTTGCCGCGCGTCGGCTGCCCTTGACCATCGTCGTAGTCGACAACGACGGCGGCGGCATCTTCTCGTTCTTGCCGCAAGCGTCGACGTTGCCTCTCGAACAATTCGAGCAATTGTTCGGTACCCCACACGGGACCGACATAGTGGCCGTCGCTCGCGCGCACGGTCTCGGTGCGGTCACCGCGACCACCGTCGGCGAATTGCAGGCGGCGCTCGCCGACTCTGCGGTCACCGTGGTGCACATTCGGTCCGAGCGGGCCAGCAACGTGTCGGCGCACGACCGTGTAAATGCCGCCGTCGCGGCAGCGCTTTCTGCTTAAGGCCGAACGATCGCGCTGAGCATTGCCTGCAACTTCGCTTGTGTCTCGGCGAGTTCGCTGAGCGGTTCGCTCTCGGCGACGATGCCGCCGCCAGCAACCAAGCGTGCCCGCCGCCGATCGTCGGATAGCTCTGCGCAACGAATCGCGACTGCCCAAGTGCCGTCGCCGGCGGCGTCGACCCAGCCGACGGCGCCGCCGTAGCGGCCGCGAGTAAACCCCTCGACCTTGGCGATTAACGCCAACGCTTCGTCGCGGGGGAAACCACCGAGAGCGGGCGTTGGCGAAAGAGCGCGCACCAAGTCCAGTACATGAGGCCGCGGTTCGCTGAGCTGCCCTTCCAACGCCGTGCCGAGGTGCTGCACATTGGCGACGCTGATGATCGACGGTTCTGGCTGCCAGTCGAGATAGCTGCACCAAGGCAGCAGCGTGTCGTGGATCATGTCGATCACCACTCGGTGCTCGATCTGGTTCTTCTCGCTGGCGAGCAACTCTGCTGCGGCCTGTCGGTCGGTTTCAGGGTCGCCGGTACGGGGCGTTGTGCCCGCCAACGGATGACAGCGCACGGTGTTGCCTTCCACCGCAATCAGCAGTTCCGGCGAGGCGCCGATGAAACCGTCGACGGAGTAGCGGTAGCTGCTGCCAAAGCTCGCCTTCAGTCGGCGCAGTACTGCATGCACATCGATCGGCTCCGGGCTTGTCACCAGTACTTCGCGTGCGATGACCGCCTTCGTCAGCATGCCGTCGCGAACTGCGTCGCGCGCAGTGGCAACGGCAGCGAGGTAGTGATCGACATCGGTGAGCGGCGCAACAGAAAATGCCTGTGCCTTCGGTTCCGGACGCGTCGCAGCGAGTTCGAATGACGCGTCGTCGATGGTGGTGACCCAGCGTCGCCCATCGGCGGCCTTGCCGACTACGACTTGCGGAATGACGAGTTCGCAGGGCGCGCCGGGTTCGAACGGAATCGAGCCAATGGCGATCGGGTGCACATCGCCGACTGCGTCAACGTGATCGATAGCAGCTAGCACCTCTGCCACATCGGCGAGCGCAACGCGGGCCGCAACACCGCGACCGGCGATACCGACACCGTCGCGCACGAACAGGTACCCATCTCCGGCAGCGACATCGTTGAGATCCACGTCGCGGTCGAGTGGTCGGGTAGTGGCGCGCATGTCAGTCGCGGGTGCCGACCAACAGTTGAGTCAAACCACCCGAGAGCTGCTGGTGTGTGGCGTCGGAGAAGCCAGCGCTGGCGAGCATTGCCAACAACTCGGCGCGAGGCGGCAGGTAAGCAACACTCTTGGGTAGGTAGCGATAGGCAGCGCCGTCGCTGAGTAACGCACCAATCTTGGGCACGATCTTGCCGAAGTAGATGTTGTTACCCCAGCGCACGAAACGATTGTGTGGCACGCCAACATCGAGCAACGCGATGCGTCCACCTGGGCGCACGACCCGGGCGAGCTCGGCGAAGAACGTTGGCAAGTCGCGCAGGTTACGCAGGGCGAAGCCACAGGTTGCGCCGTCGACGCGATGGTCGGGGAGTGGCAGGCAAAGAATGTCGGCTTGTACGCGCGGGCTCGCGCTGCGATCGGCCACCAGCATTCCGAAGCTGAAGTCAAACGCGATCGGCAAGGCGCCGGCGCGGCGCAAGTCCGTGCACAGGTCGCCGGTCCCCGCTGCGAGATCGATCACAGTGCTGTTTACGGGCAGTGCCAGCGCACGCACGGCCTTGCGTCGCCAACGGACGTCGAGGCGAAACGTCATGATCCGATTCACCATGTCGTAGCGCGGTGCGATGGCGTCGAACATCTGGCGAACGGCCTGTTCCTTCTCGGCGCCCTCGGGCAGCGTGTCGCGGTCCCACGCTCGTTCGCTCACGACCTGGAGGTTACGGGTGCGCGGGTGCATGTGACAGCATCGCCACCATGAGCGACGAACTGTGGCGTAAGGGTGCTGTGCAACTGGCCGGAATGATTGCGCGCAAGGAGGTGTCGAGCCGCGAGGTTGTGGCCGCACACCTGGCGCGCATCGATGCGGTCAATCCTCACTTGAACGCGATCGTGCGCCGCTGGGACGCCGGTTCGTTGGCCGCAGCCGATGCCGCGGACGCAGCGGTTTCAGCCGGTAGCAAGCTCGGCCCGTTGCACGGCGTGCCGGTGACGGTGAAGGAGAACATCGACCTAGCGGGCACTCCGACGACGCAGAGCCTCGTGTTCTTAGCGGACGCGATCTCACCGACGGACGCTCCGGTGGTCGAGCGAATCCGCGCCGCAGGGGCGATTCCGATTGGACGAACCAACCTGCCCGACCTTGGGCTGCGCGTGACGACCGAGAGTTCGCTGCACGGCATCACCCACAACCCATGGCACCCGCACCGGACGGCAGGCGGGTCTAGTGGTGGCGAGGGGGCGGCGCTGGCAAGCGGCATGTCGCCGCTCGGCTTTGGCAACGACATCGGTGGTTCGTTGCGCAACCCCGCCAACTGTTGCGGCATCGCGTCGATCAAGCCAACGCAGGGTTTGGTGCCGTGGGCGACAGAGATCCCCCCACAAGACCCGGGTATGTCCGCACAGTTAATGCTGAGCGAGGGCTCGATGGCGCGTCACGTTGTCGACGTGCGTGCCGGGCTTCTCGCGATCGCGGGTGCACACGACCGCGACCCGCGTTCGCTGCCTGTGACGCTGAGTGATCGAACGCAAGGGCGACCGCTGCGCGTCGCTGTGGCAGCGAACCCACCGGCGGGGGCGACACATCCTGAGATCGCAACGGCGATTTCCAAAGCGGCCGACGCGCTGTCCCATGCTGGTGCCGAGGTCACCGAAGCTGTGCCAGCGTCGTTCGCACGTGCGGTCCACCTGTGGGGTGTCATTCTCACCTCGGAAATTGGCGCACAACGGGCGCTGCTTGAAATGGTGCTTGGTGACGATGGGAAGAAGTTCTTGTCGTACGGCGACGACGTGTTCCCGCCGATCGACACCACCGCGCTGATGGTGGCCTTCAGCGAACGCAATGCGATCGATCGCGAATGGCACGACTTCCTCACGCAGTACGACGTGCTGCTGATGCCGACATGGACGCAG
>Ga0105048_10002103_pt1 | contig 32167 bp, 30 predicted proteins | sample MAT05_FD_78382 | JGI IMG/M metagenome (GOLD analysis project Ga0105048, IMG submission 78382) | Freshwater microbial communities from Lake Fryxell liftoff mats and glacier meltwater in Antarctica - MAT-05 | ecosystem: Environmental > Aquatic > Freshwater > Ice > Liftoff microbial mat | place... | reverse complement strand
CGCGGGCCTGCGACGCCTGGCCCGAGTGCGAACTGCTTCCGGCGATGTCGAGAGCGCCGTCGCCGTTGAAGTCCGCTATCGCAACGTTCTGGACGAAAAAGTCGTTTCCGCCGATCTGGGGAAAAGGGAATGGCGACCCCGGCGCCAGGGAGATTCCCCCCGTGCCGTCGCCCAGGATGACCGCGGCGGAGTGGCCGCCGAAGAGGCCCGGGACGATGTCCTGATTGCCGTCGGCGTTGACGTCGGCGATCACCTGTGCGAAGGGGTAGTCACCGGGGTTGACCGCCCCCTGACCCGGATTGGCAACAAGGCCGTCTTCACCGCCGAGCATTGTGCGCACTTGCGTTGGATCGTTCTGAGGTTGGGTCAGGCTGACGTCGTCGTAGGCGTCGCCATTCAGATTGATCGTCTGGACGGAGTTGATGAATTTGAATGGTTCCGCGTTCAACACCGGGTTGCCGGCATCTGGGGTGAAGGTGCCATCGCCGTCACCGTCTGCGACGTAGATCCCGGAGCCACCACCCACCAATTCCTGCATCGCCATGGCGACGTCCGGATCGCCGTCGCCGTTGAAGTCGCCGATCGCGGTCGACACCATGGCGTCGAGCTCCCCGCTATTGGGGGTCGGCACGTAAACCGGGTCCGCCTGGGCGGTGAAGGAGCCGTCACCGCTGCCGATGGCCACGTTAAAGCTGTGCCCGTACATGCCCATCACGAAGTCGAGCTTGCCGTCATTGTTCAGGTCGCCGATCGAGGGGGAGGAGTATTCGACATAGGACCTGAAACCGGGCATGGCGTAGGGCAAGGTCACAGTGAAATCCGGGGACGCGGAGAAGGTGCCATCGCCGCTTCCCAGAAAGGTCTCGAACTCGACCGGGAACTTTCTGCCGTTCACCAGCAGGTCGAGGTGGTTGTCGCCGTCGAGGTCGGCGGCCTCGACCATCGAGCGGGAGGTGGTCGAAGAACTGGTCCCGAAGGGACTGCCGGTCGCCGCGGTGAAGGTACCGTCGGTTTGGCCGAGCTCGATGAAGATCCTGTTCGAGTCGCCGACCGAAGCGGTGTCGGCATTGCCGTCTTCGTTGAAGTCGCCGGTAGCAAAGTTGTTGACCACGTCATCGGGGGAAGTTTGCGTTATCGGACTCCCCGCCGCCGGCGTGAACGACAGAGCAGCAGCTGACGTCGGCGCGATCAGAACGAATGCGGCGAACAGCGAAACAACCAGACCCCTGAAGAACATCGACCCTCCCTTGAAATTTACGTGAAGGGTCAATCTATAGCGAACACCGTTCTAATAGTCAACAACAAAGCTTCGAGCCAGGTGCTGATCACCCGGCTCCTGTCTCCCTAGACCCGCTCGTGATCAGGCCGTGGCCGGCTCTTCTTCGCTTTCGGCGCCGATCTCACCCGTTTCCGGATCAACATCCGGGTCTTCTTCAGGCGGGTTGGCGCTGCGGTCGGACATCGCGATTACTTCATCCGGGGTCGGGCCGTCCTTCGGGATGAAACCCGACTTCATGCCGAAGTACACGGCGTCCGGGTGGTGGCTGATGATCGCGACCGTTGACTGCTCCGGCATCACGGCGAATCCGCCCGAGAGGTACATGCCGATCTGGTTCAGATCGAGCAGTTCCCACACCTTTTCGTGCTCGGACTGGTCCGGGCAGGCGGGGTAGCCCCATGAATAACGGCGGCCTTCGGCCGGTCCGATTCCGAGCTCCTTGCGGACCTCCTGATGGAGCCATTCGGCCAGGCCTTCGGCACTCTGGACTCCGAGCCCGTGGGTGAAGAGCTGCTCGGCGAACTCGCCGTCTTCCTCGAGCTTGTCCATCAGGTCGGTCACCTCTGAGCCCATGGTCACGCCCTGAAGGGCGACCACATCGCGAACGCCATCATCGCCGAGCGGGCGATAGAAGTCGGCCAGGCAGATGCGGTCATGCCTTGGCTGCCTCGGGAAGCTCAGGCGGTTGATCTCCTTGTCCTGATCCACCGGATCAAAGATGACCAGTTCGTTGCCTTCGGAGTTGCATGGGAAGTAACCGAGGACGGCCTTCGGGTGGAGGTATTCCTGCTCGGCCCACATGCGTTCCAGGCGCGGACGGAAGTTGTCGCCAACCAGCTTCTCCCACTCTTCGCCCTTGACGCCGCGGCCGCCCCAGTGGAGCTTGAACAGAACGTGCAGGTCGAGGTGGTCGAAGATGTCGTTGATCTCGATCGGGATTTCCCGCACACCCCAGAAAGGCGGGGTCGGGATCGGAGCATCCGGATCCGCGGCCGAGCGCACCGAATCATCGGTGACCGCCGGGCCGTCATCAACCACGACCGGCTTGTTGCGGAAAGTCTCGGCTTCATCCTTCAGTTTCTTGACCAGCGCCTCGCGGGCCTCGGGGTCAATCAAGGCGTCCATCGTGTCGAGGCCCGAGAAAGCGTCCTTGCAGTAGAAGACGCCGGGCGCGTAGATCTCGTCGTTTTCCCGGCCGTTCGGGTAGAGAATACGACGGCCGAAGTCGCGATTGATCGCGGCCCCGCCGATCAGCACCGGGTATTCGAGGCCTCGTGAATGTAGTTCCTGGATCGCAATTGGCATTTGTTTCGAAGTCGAGACCAGCAGGGCGGAAAGGCCGATCGCGTCGGCGTCATGCTCAACTGCGGCGTCGAGGATCACCTCGATCGGGACCTGCTTGCCAAGGTCGACCACGGTGTAGCCATTGTTGGTGAGGATCGTGTTGACCAGCGACTTGCCGATGTCATGGACGTCACCGAAGACGGTCGCGATTACAACCTTGCCCTTGGTGTGCCCCTCCATCCGCTCGAGGTAGTTCTCCAGCTGGGTCACGGCTTTCTTCATGACTTCCGCCGACTGCAGCACGAACGGCAGGATCAGCTCGCCGGCGCCGAACTTGTCGCCGACTTCCTTCATGGCGGGCAGCAGGACCGTGTTCAGGGTCGGGACCGCACCGATCTTCTCAACCGACTGGTCGATCCAGTCTTCGACGCCTTCCTTGCGACGGCGCAGGATGTGGAAATGGAGCGCTTCTTCCGGCTCCATGCCTTCGGTCGGGTTGGCGACTTCGACTTCCGCTTCGTCACCCTTCGACTCGAAGTGCTCGATGAACTTCTCGAGAGCATCTTCAGACTCGTTGAAGACCAGCGCGTTGGTCAGCGCCTTCTCTTCATCGTTGATCTCGCCGTAAGGCTTGATGTGGTTCGGGTTGACCATGGCGAGGTCAAGCCCGGCCTCCACGCAGTGGTGGAGGAAAACCGAGTTGAGCACGGCGCGGGCCGGCTGGCCGACACCGAAAGAGACGTTGGAGACACCGAGGGAAGTCTTGACCCCGGGGATCTCTGCCTTGATGCGGCGGATTCCTTCGATCGTCTCGACCGCGGACGGACGCCACTCTGCATCACCCGTGGTCAGGGTGAAAGTCAGGGCGTCGAAGACCAGTGCTTCAGGCTCGAGGCCATGCTCGTCGCAGACCATCTCCTTGATGCGTTTGGCGATCTCCACCTTGCGATCGGCAGTTTTGGCCATGCCGACTTCGTCGATGGTCAGGGCGATCAGCGCGGCGCCGTGGGCGAGCGTGACCGGCACGACCACATCGAGCTTGTCGCGGCCGGCTTCGAGGTTCACCGAGTTGACGATCGCGCGGCCCGGGATCTGCTCCAGGGCCATCTTGATCACCTTGGGTTCGGTCGAATCGATCTGGATGGGGGAGGGCTGGGTCAGCGAGATCCGCTTCACCACTTCCCTCATCTGTTCGTCTTCGTCGTCGCGTTCGACCAGGGCGACACACACGTCCAGCACGTGGGCTCCGCCTGTCACCTGGTCTTCGGCGACCTGGAGGATGGCGTCGTAGTCGTTTGCCAGCAGCAGTTCCTTGGCGCGGCGTGAGCCCTGGGAGTTGACCCGCTCACCGACCATGGTCGGGGCCGGTTTCTGCACCAGCGGGGTCGCGGTCATCATCGATGAGAGCAGCAGGTCCTCACCCTTGCCGGGACGGGGAGCGGGCTTCAGGCCACGGACCCGCTCGGCGATCGCCTTGATGTGTTCCGGCGTGGTGCCGCAACAGCCACCGACCACGCCGACGCCAAACTTCTCGACGAACTCGCCGAGGCTCTCGGCCAGCGGTCCGGGCTTCTCCGGGAAGATCGTTTCGCCATCGGGGCCCTGGAGGGGAAGACCGGCATTCGGGATGCAGTGGATCGGCACGGTCGAGTTCTCGCCGAGGTAGCGGATCGCGTCGCGCATGTCTTCGGGGCCGGTCGAGCAGTTGAGCCCGATCACGTCGACTTTGAGTGCTTCAAGCGTGGTCAGCATCGCCGAGATGTCGGTGCCGAGCAGCATCTTGCCGCCGTTCGGCAGCAGCGAAACGGAAACCTGGATCGGCAGGGTCTTGCCGGTTTCTTCGAAAGCAGCGCGGGCACCGAAAATCGCGGCCTTCGCTTCGAGGATGTCCTGGACGGTTTCGATGATGATCAGGTCAGCCCCACCGTTGATCAGGCCGGTGGCCTGTTCGGTGAACACGGTGACCAGTTCCGGGAATTTGATCGAACCGAGGGTCGGATCGTCCGAGGCCGGGAGGTGTCCGGTCGGGCCGATCGATCCGGCGACGAAACGGTCGGGGCCGGCCGCCTTGCGGGCGATCTCGGCGGCCTTGACGTTGATCTCCATCGTGTGCTCGTCGAGTCCCCACTCCTCGAGCTTGATCCGCGAGGCCTGGAAGGTGTCAGTCTCGACTACCTCAGCTCCGGCTTCGAGCATGGAGTTATGGACGCCTTCGATGACGTCGGGTCGATGCAGGATCAGGGCTTCATGACACTTGCCCTTGAGGCCTCCGTAGTCGGCTTCGGTGAGGTCGACCATTTCCAGCGTCGCGCCCATCCCGCCATCGAAGACGACGATGTGGTCAGCGACTGCGTCAAGATAGTTGCGTTCAGGCATCAGACAAGGGTACCGAGGCCCACCCGTTAACCTCCGGCCATGAGTTCTTACGTCGCTTTGCTTCGCGCGGTCAACGTCGGTGGCACCGGCAAACTGCCGATGAAAGAGCTGCGCTCGATGTGCGAGGAAGCCGGGTTCGAGTCGGTCCAGACCTACATCGCCAGCGGCAATGTGGTCTTCACTTCCAGCGACAGTGAAGACAAAGTCAAGTCGGTCCTCGAAAAGCGGCTTGAGGCTTACGCAGGCAGGAAAGTCGACGTCTATGTCCGCACGGTCAGGGAGATGAAAGACCTGGTCGACATCAACCCGTTCGCCGATGAACCCGGCAACAAAGTGGCCGTGCTTTTCCTCGACCAGAAACCACCGGCCGACCTCGACGCGATCGTTTCCGGAGTCAAGGACGAGAAGTTCAAGGCCGCCGACCGGGAGATTTTCATCTCCTACCCCGAAGGCCTCGGCACGACCAGACTGAGCTTCGACAAGCAGAAGGTCCAGGGCACCACTCGTAACATGAACACCGTGACCAAGCTCGCGCAGATGGCGGCCGAAGCCTGATCAGGCCCCTTTGTTGAGCGGGCAGCCCTGGCAGAGGGTGCCCTCCGGGGTGCGGTAGGCCAGGCAGCAGGTGGTTCGCAGGTGGTATTCGCGTTCGTAGTCGTCGACCCGGGTCTCGAGGGGGATGGTCAGGCGATCGTCTCCGTTCACGAACCGCTCGGCAACCGACTTGGCGAAGTCCGGCTTTTCGAATGCATCGCCTGACCAGATCAGCGACTGGGCAAGTCGGTCGGCGGCGGCCTGCCAGAGGGTCTTCTCCGGGCGGAGGCCCTGGCCGTCCAGCCACTTGACCACCGGTTCGAGCACGCTGATGAAACCTTCGCGGTATTCGTCGGCGAGGTCCTCCCACCGCCCGACCGTCCGGTTGCCGGCTTCGGCCGCGGCCGGGTCATCGGGCAGGACCGACATCCGGCCGCTGGTCATGCCGGTGGCGCGGACCAGGCCACCCTCGGCGGCGAGCAGCAGGTTGTCCGGCGAAAAGTCCGGCAGGCGTTGCGAAGAGACGATGAAAGAACCACCCAGATCGGCCACGGCCCGGGCGATGCTTTCCAGCATCCATTCGGCCCGGACGTGATCTGGCGGGGGCTCGGAGAATCCACGGACGTTTGCGAGCAATGCGGCGGGGGCGGCCCGGTTGGCCAGTTCGGATGCGGCGAACCAGCCATCTCCGGACCGGTCGCGACGCCGGATCAGGATTCCGTAACCATCCGAACTCGCGGAGGCGATCCGGGAAAGGGTCTGATCAATCTCGCTTTTCCCGAAGAAGCTCACCCGGGGAACGGTAGCTGGCAGAGGCAGACCGGAAGTGCCATTAGGGTTCCCGAACGCCAATCCCGTAGACTCACGGGCCGCTTTGGCAATAGAAAATTTACTCTTCGAACTATCCGACGCGCTCCGTTGGCCCGTCATGATCGCTGTCCTCCTGGCGCTTGCCTGGTCGGTCATCGAGGTCGGCTTCCTGCTGGCCGAAATCTGGCGCCGGCGCCGGCGATCTTCGGTCCAGCTTGAGAACGCGGTCGACGTCGCCGAAATCGAACTTGCACAGGTCAACACCTACGGTGCGATCGCGGCACTCTCGGTGGTCTCCTGGAGCAAGTCGATGCAGGAAGCGATGGAGGCAATCGTCCTCCAGCGGTCGATGCCCGACGCCGAGAACCGCATCGCCAAAAGACTCGCCGAGTTCGATTACAGCTCCCTGAAAAGGCTTGAACGCACCCGCATGCTGGTGCGGTTCGGCCCCGCGCTCGGACTGATGGGCACCCTGATCCCGCTGTCGCCGGCACTGGGCGGCCTGGCCGAAGGCAATGTCACCGAGCTCACCGACAACCTGCGGGTGGCCTTCGGCGTCACCGTTGCCGGACTGCTTGTCGGAGCCATCGCTTTCACTGTTTCACTGGTCCGCGATCGGCTCTACGCCCAGGATTACTCGGATGTCGAATATGCCGCGGCGAACCTCTCGCCGGACAAGCATCTCGCCGGCCACCTGGTTCCCTCTGCCACCGAGCATGGCGGCGCCTCCGGCATCTCGTTGGGTAATCCGTGAAGGTCACACCCAGGGCACGCACCCGCGAAGACCGCGCCGGGGATCCGCTCGACGGCCTGGTCAACCTGTTCGACATCGGCATCGTGCTTTCGGTCGCTTTCCTGCTGGCCGCGCTCTCTTCCCTCGACCTGACCTCAGTGATCACCGACGGCGACAGGCCACTCGACCAGAGCAGCCAGGTCGCGGCCGACTCGGTCCTCAAGAGCCCGTCGGAGGACGTCGAAACGATTCAGGTCCAGCCTGGCGAAGAAGTGGTCGGCAGGGGCGAGCCGGTCGGCACGCTCTACCAGCTGGACGACGGCCGCACCGTGGTCGTCAAGCCGGGCGCGACCGGCGCAACTGGCGCCACTGGCACCACCGGACCGTAGCGCCCGCTAACGCTGCAACACCTTCCAGCTGTATTTCACGACCGGGCCGATGGTCCCTTCGCTGATCGCCTTCACGGCAAACCTGTGCCGGATCGTCTCAAGGTCCTTGTAGCGCTGCGGCGAGGTACACCGGCTGAATGGCTTGCCGTCGATGCGACATTCGAAGGTTGATCCGTTGATCGATGAGCTGAATCGGAATGCCGCCTTCCTGGAACGAGTCACCCCTTTCGGCTTTGACTTGATCGTCACCTTCGGCGGCGGATCGCTGGCTGTCTGAGGGTCGGGAGCGGGATCCGGGTCGGGATCAGGAACGGGGGCTGGCCCCGGATCAGGGTCCGGGTCAGGAAAAGGGTCCGGGTCAGGAACAGGGTCAGGATCGGGAATCGGAGTGGTATCCGGCGAGAGCCAGCCGTCATTCATGTGGGGCAGCAGAAGACTCCTCAGATCGGCGGTCGTCCCGGGAAGGGCATGGCCGTTGACGACTACGTTGGGATTGTCATAGTGGTTGCCGTCGACCTTGATCAGCTGCGCCGGGAAACCCGCGGTGACCATCGCGTTGATCTGGCTTTCGACTTCGCCAACCGGATAGGTGTTGTCCTGATTGTGGGCGAGGTGGACCACGTTGAATTTCCATGCTGCCGCCGCCAGGGAGTCAGCCTGGGAGGAACCCGTGTCGCTGAATGGTGCGGTGTTTTCAGCAAGGACGCCAGCGAAATGACTGGCGTGATAGAACGCGGTCCGATAAGCGAGATCCCCGCCCGATGAGTACCCGCCGAGAATCACCTGTCGGGGGTTGATGTTGAAGTGGGTCGCGACATCGTCGACGGCCGTCAGCACTTTGCTCTGGTCAGTGCCGGGATTCCAGCAGCCGCCTTCCCGGCCGCCCGGCGCAATCGTGATCCAACTCTGCGCGCTGCCGCCGGGACTGGCGGTCCAGATGTCACCAGAGCTGTAACCGCCGCAGCCGTGGAGCCAGACCAGCAGCTTGATTGGCGTGCTGTGGCTGGCGTCGTAGCTGTTCGGAACGTAGGTCCAGTAGCCGTTCTCGCCGCCGTTAATCAGGAGCGGATTGCCTTTGTCAAAGGGGACCGGATCCGCCGGCACACCCGCCCGCGCGGCCGAAGCACAGCCACCGATCAGGACAAGCAACGAAATCACAACACGCAGGCCCAGACTGAATCGATTGTCAGTCCCGGCGTTCATCCAGATGCCCGCGCTACTTCTTCCCGAAGCGCCGTTTTCCGCGGCCGCCGATGAAGTTGGTCAGCTTGCCGACGAGTTCGCGACGGGAGGGGGTGTACGGGTACCAGAGCGGCTCGTTCTTCGTGAGCATTCTCGGGCTGACGATTGCCGAAGAGCGGCAGTACTTCTGGATTCCATACTCGCCGTTGCGGTAGCCGATTCCCGACTCCTTCCAGCCGCCCATCGGCAGGCTCGGAGCGAGCATGTTGAAGATCATGTCGTTGACGTTCACGGCACCGGCCTCGATCCGGCGGGCGGCCTTTTCGGCCCGGCCTCGCGGTCCGAAGACTGAAGCGGAAAGCCCGTAACGGGTGTCGTTCGCGCGGAAGATCGCTTCGTTCTCATCGGCGACCCGGGTCACCGTGACGACGGGGCCGAAAGTCTCGTCCTCGAGCACGCTCATGCCGGGCTCGACGTCGATCAGGACGGTCGGTTCGTAGAACTGGCCGGGGCCTTCGCCTCGCTTGCCACCGGTCAGCGCGGTTGCGCCGCCAGCGATCGCTTCGTCCACCTGGGTCTCGACCTTGACCAGCTGGGACTCCATGGTCATCGCGCCGACGTCACAGGCAACGACCTCGCCATCAGCTCCCTGGCTGAGAACCTCCACCTTCTCCTTGAGCCTGCGCACGAAATCTTCATAGGCACCGTCTTCGACGTAGATCCGCTCGACCGAGATGCACATCTGGCCCGAGTTGAGCATTCCACCCCAGGCAGCGGCGTTCGCGGCACGCTCCATGTTGGCGCCTTCGAGCACGACCATCGGGTCTTTGCCGCCGAGTTCGAGGCTGACCGGGGTCAGGGTCTCGGCCGCGCGGGCCATGACCTTCTTCCCGGTCACGTCGGAGCCGGTGAAGCCGACGAAGTCGGAGTTGTCGATCAGCGCGGTTGCGGTCTCGGCGCCACCGTTGACCACGGCGAGCACGTCCGGTCCGCCGATCTCGTCCTGCCAAGCCTTGACGATCTCACTCAGACCGAGCGGGGTCACTTCTGAAGGCTTCATCACCACAGAAGCGCCGGCCATCAGTGCGGGAATCGCGTCGCCGAGGGAAAGGACGAGCGGGAAGTTCCAGGGGCTGATCAGGCCGACCACGGGGTAAGGGCTGTAACGGAGGCGCAGTTTGCGGCTGGCCGAGAGGGCGGAGTTCGGGCGGACCTTCTGCTCGCCGAGGAACTTCCCGGCCTTCGATCCGTAAAAGTTGATCTGGTCGGCGAGGTAAGGGGTCTCGATCGTGGCTTCGGCGCGTACCTTGCCGGTTTCCGACTGGAGGGTGTCGGCAACGCGGTCGGCGTTGTCGAGCAGCCAGTCACGGAGTTTGTTCAGCCATTCGCGGCGACCCTTGAAGCCGAGGGCTTCCCAGGCGGGCTGGTTGGCGCGGATGCGGGCAACCGTCGCCGCGACCGATTCGGCCGAATCAACCGGGATGCTGGTGATCGTCTCACCGGTGGCCGGATTCTGAACCGCAATCTCTTCCTGAACTGTCGCTGACTCCATGAACTACCCCCGTACCCTTCAAATTTGAATTTTCCTATGTCCTTCTTACCGCTTTTCGCCGGGAATTACTGAACCAGACGGAAAACGGGTCCGCTGAGCGAAGTCATGAAGACCTTCCCGGCGGCGTTTGCGGCGAACGATGAAATCGAACTTTCCGAGATCCCGGTCGACCTGGAACCCACCCTTCCGTTCCTCAGCTTGAACGAGCGGATGTCGCTGTTGCAGAAGTCGGTGAAGATGTAACGGCCGAAAAGTGCGGGCACCTTCCTGTCGCGAACGACGAGTCCGCCGATGACCGAACAGTTGGGCGGGTGCGGAAGCACTATCGCCGGCTTGGCGGTGCCGTCAATCGCTCCATCGTATTCGGAGAATCCTTCGAACTTGTTCCAGCCGAAGTTGGCGCCATTGGCCCGGCTCACCGGGAGCGTGTTGATTTCTTCGAACTCATCCTGGCCGACGTCGGCGATGACCATACGGGTCGCGCCGCCACCTTTCTGGAAGGACCAGCGGAACGGATTGCGCAGTCCGTAGGCGAAGATCTCATCGCGTCCGGCTTTCCCGACGAACGGGTTCGAGGCAGGCACGGAATATGGCCTGCCGTCCTTCGGCTTCGGATCAATCCGGATCATCTTGCCGAGCAGGACGTCTCTGTTCTGCGCATTGCCGGGCTCGTCGCCACCGCCACCACCGTCGCCGGTGCCGAAGTAGAGGTCGGATCCGAGGAACTGAAGCTGGCCGCCGTTGTGGTTCGAGTTCTCCCGGTGCGGAACCGTGATCACGCTGCGGGCCGAACCGGCGCTGGCCCTCACCGCGGAACGACGCTTGAACTCGACCACCCGGATGTCCCCGGTGCCGTCGGTGTAATAGACGTAGAAACGTTTCGTCTTCTTGTAGTCCTGCGGGAAACCGATCGAGAGCAGCCCGCGCTCACCACCGGATTCGACCCGGCCGCGGATGTCGAGGAATGGCTTGTTCAGCTTGCGGCCGTTGCGCAGGACCATGACCCGGCCCTCCTGCTCAACCACGAACATCAGCTTCCTGTACCCGGGGGCGGACTTGATTTCCACCGGCTGGGAGAAACTTGCGATCTGCTTCAGGCGGGGTTTGCCACGCGATGTGGTCGCCGTGGCAGTGTCACCGGAGGTGGTCGACGGAGTCGGGCCGGAGGCGGCCGGGATGGAGGTTCCTTCAGCGCAGGCAGTGCTGGAGAACCCCATGGTGAGGACAAAGAGGCAACTGGCGAAAGCGATGGGAACGCGTGAGCGGATTCGGGATCCGCTCAGGTTCAGGGCGATTCGGCTTCCTGGATTTTCAGTCTTAGCTGTTCTGATCTATCCAATGGTACGACGTTGCCATTGTCGTCCACCTCGGTCAGGATCGGTTTGTCGGAGATTCTGGCCGGCAGCAGGCCGATCGGTGCGTCGCCGGCGGCGTTGACCGCATTGGCTTCTCCGCTCAGTCCGGCGGCGATTGTGTAGGCCAGTTTGTAGTTGCCGGGGCGCACCGCAGTTACTTGCCAGATCATGTCGGCGACTTCACCCGGGGCAAGTTCACCGAAAGCGAAAGTGCGCCGGTTCGAGGTGGCGGCGCCTCCGCGGCCGACCGTGCCAGCCAGTTTGGGGAAGCCCTCTTCCAGGACCCAGATCGGCCGCTGCGGCTGGGCCAGGCCCTCTTGCGGGTCGCGGTAAGCGAACGCGAGGGTGGAGCCGAGGCCGGGCAGCGCGATGCTGGTCGCGATGTTCGGGATCGTCTCATCACCAGTGTTCTTGACCGAAAGCTTCATGTCGTAGGTGCGAGCGATGACCTGGCTGGCCGGGAACTCCGCGTCGACAACCTCGACCGAATAGTCACCGGAAGGCTCGTTGGCGAACTGGTTGCTGTCGCCGCCCCCCCCGCAGCCAGCGAGAATCGCCGCGGAAGCCATCAATCCAAGGGCTCCGACAACGACGCGGTTGAAGTGTTTGCTCGTCTCCCGCAAGGCGGGCGCAACATACCACGGGTGTGGTCACCGTCACACACGCCGCTCTTTCCCATACACTCCGCGCCACGGCGGTAGCAGGCATTTGCCCAGTACCCAGAACCGCCCGGGAGAGATGGTCAGAGCAGCCGCAAACAGGGTTTTCGAACCCGCCAAGAGTACGTTTACCGAGGTCGGCGAGATGATGATTCTGACTGGACGCACAATGGCGTCCGCAGTCAGGGCTCCATACCCGTACGGAAACGAATTCATTGGCCAGTTCCTCTTCGCGCTCCAGCTGTGCTGGTTCCCGCTGATGATTTCGACTGTCGCTTTCGGATTCGGTGCTCCGGGACTTCAGGCAGCAAACTTCCTTTCGCTATTCGGAGCCCTCGACCGTCTTGGTGGTTTCTTCGTCCTCGCCTCGATCCGCGAGTTCGCTCCGTTCGTGACGGCTGTCGTCGTCGCTGGTGTCGCGGGAACCGCAATCACGGCCGACCTCGGCGCCCGGAAGATCCGTGAAGAGCTCGACGCCCTCCAGGTCCTCGGGGTCGACCCGATCAAGAACCTCGTCGTGCCGCGCTTCCTCGCCCTGATGGTCATCACCGGGCTGCTCGACATCTACGCGCTGCTCTTCGGCATTACCGGCGGAATCGGCGCGGAGCTGCTTTACAACCAGCCGCTTGGTGGTTTCTTCGCCACGCTCTTCTCGAATGCATCGACCACCGAGCTCGCCGCCTCGGTCCTCAAGTGCACCCTCTTTGGCGCGATCATCGCGATCGTCTGCTGTTACAAAGGGATGACTGCGACCGGTGGCGCCGCCGGCGTCGGCCGCGCCGTCAACGAAGCCGTCGTCATTTCGCTGCTCGGGGTCTTTGCGTTCAACTACGTGTTCACGCAGACCATGCTGGCGACCAACCCCGAACTGCAGACGATCAAGTAGATGAATTCCGGCTGGCTGACAGTCCCCCGTGCATGGCTCGAAACGGTCGGAGAGATCACCCGTTTCTGCGCAATGGTCATGGGCCAGGTCTTCTCGGGCCGCGTGTTCAGGTACTTCGGCGAGGCGCTGAAGCAGGCCGGCATCCTGGTCCTCGGTTCGACCACGGTCATCTTCGGCCTCGTCTTCACGATCGGACTGACCTGCGGCATCGAAGGGGCATATTTCAACCGGTCCGTTGGCGCTCCCGCCTACGCCGGAGTTTTTGCAGCCTGGTGTGACCTTCGCGAAGCGATCCCTTACGCCTTCGGTTACATGATGGCGGCCAAGGTTGGTACCGGAATCGTCGCCGAGCTCGGCGCGATGCGGATCTCCGACGAAATCGATGCACTCGAGGTCATGGGTGTACCACCGGTGACTTTCCTTGCCGCGACCCGATTGCTGGGTGCCTGGATGACTCTGCCTTTCATGTACATGGCGGCCATCGGCGTCGGTTTCCTCGCTTCTTACATTGCGGTCGTTGAGCAGATCGGTGACGTGTCGTCAGGAGGCTATCTCCTGATTTTCTGGATGTTCCAGAACCCGCCCGACTTGCTTTTTTCGGTTATCAAAGCGATGACCATGGCGACCACGATCGTTCTGGTCGGCTGTTATTACGGCTATACGGCTTCCGGGGGACCGGTCGGTGTAGGCACCGCCACGGCCAAATCCATGGTTCTGAATATTGTCTTAGTGCACATCATCGGAATGTTGGGAACCCTGGTCTTCTGGGGTGCCAATCCGCGAGCACCGATAGGAGGGTGACGAGTTGAGTCAGATAGACGAACCGGCTGAAGAGCCAATCAATGGTCCTGGCAACGAGGCCAGCGAATCACCCGAGATCAAGGCTGCGGAGGCGGACCTCGGTCCCGACGCTGAGCTGGCTTCAGAGATCGAAGCCGGCGACGAAGCCAATGCCTCCGACGTCGCCGTGCTCGACGAGCCGCCGCCGCGCCAGAGTGAGCCGTACGTGGCCGATGATGGTGCCGTGCTGTTCAAGGACTTCGTGCTGCCCGGTGTCCATCCCGGCGACAACGATCCCTACAAGTGGCACACCGGCAAGAAGCTCGATCACGGCGGAGTCGACGCGATCGAAATCAAGAACCTGACCAAGCAGTTCGGTCGCACCCGGATCCTCAACGGTCTGAACCTGGGTCTGCCGGACGATCAGATCTCCATGGTTCTCGGCCCCTCGGGCACCGGCAAGAGCGTGCTGATCAAGCACATCGTCGGCCTGCTTTACCCCGACTCCGGTGACGTCCTGGTCAAGGGTCAGTCAGTGCCGGCCCTCAGCGATGACGACCTCTTCGAGATGCGCAAGAAATTCGGACTGCTGTTCCAGGACGGCGCACTCTTCGGCTCGATGAACATCTTTGACAACGTCGCATTCCCGCTTCGCCAGCACACCGATAAGGGCGAAGATGAGATCGAGGACATCTGTGAGCGCCGTCTTCGCGAAGTCGGTCTGGGCGAAGCCCATTACAAGATGCCGAACGAACTTTCCGGCGGAATGCGTAAACGCGCCGGGTTTGCCCGGGCCCTGGTGCTCGACCCGGAAATCGTAATGTTCGACGAGCCCGACTCGGGACTCGATCCGGTTCGTACGGCTCTGCTGTGTGAACTGATCCGCGAGGTCCACGCCGAAAGCGGTGGCTGCTACATGGTGATCAGCCACGACCTCGGGACCGCGCGGCGCATCGCCGACTTCATCGCGGTGCTCTGGAAGGGCAAGATCGTCGAAAGTGGACCCAAGGAAAAGCTGTTCGAATCGGAGAACCAGTTCGTCCACCAGTTCCTCCGCGCTGACGTGACCGGTCCGCTGGCAATGGATTGAACCCGGGCGCTCCTGGGGGATTCTTCGGCAGGGTTGCGGCCGCGGTTGCGCGGCGCGCTCGGCCCCTTCTGACGTTCGGAATCCTGCTCGCCCTTACGGCGGCGGCGATAGTTCTGTTTTCCGGCATGAAGGTGCAGCCGGTCACCGACGCGATCTTCAACAAGGACTCGGCGGCCTATAAAGACACGGCCAGGGCAGAGAAGACCTTTGGCGGCGAGCCGGTCGTGATCCTGGCCAAGGGCAATCTGGTCGAGTCCCTCAAGCCAGCGAACCTGAAGCGCCTGAACGTGCTTGAAGCATGTGTTTCCGGCAGCATCAGCCGTGGCCGCGGTGAGCTGTTCAAGACCTGCGAGCGCCTCAACGAACTTGACCCGGTGGCAGTGTTCGCCGGTCCCGCGACTTTCCTCGGCCGGGCGGTGTCGGGAATCACCGAGGTCTATCAGCAGCAGGTGGCCGCACTTGCTGCTCTGCCCAGGGGCAGCGCCCGGGCAGATCAGGGTCAGCAGGAGCTGCTGCGACTGGCTGCCGGAATCTCTGCCAAATACGGCCTCACTTCGCTGCCCAGCCTCGACGATCCGGCATTCATCAACCGGGTGGTATTCCCCGACGGGGTCACCAGCACGGGCCCCAAGCCGAAACTCTCCTACCTGTTCCCGAACTCCGATTCGGCCCAGATCGTCCTGCGGCTGCGGTCGGACCTGTCTGACGATGAGCGCTCGGAAGCGATCGACCTGATCAAGGACGCGACCAGGGACGAATCGACACAGCTCGACGGTGCCGAATACGTCGTGTCTGGCTCACCGGTTGTTTTTGACGGACTTTCACAGTCCCTGCAGACAGGAATACTGCTGCTGGCGCTGGTCGCCCTGGTCCTGATGTCACTTGCCCTCTGGGCGATCTTCGGGTCCGGCTGGAGGCTGCTGCCGCTCGGTCTGGCCCTCGGAGCGATCATGATTTCGTTCGGCCTGTTGCGGCTGCTGGGCGGGTCGATCTCCCTGGCGGCGCTGGGGGCGGTGCCGATCCTGATCGGGCTCACCGTTGACTACGCGGTCCAGATCCAGGCCCGATATGACGAAACCGACGGCGATCTGCCGGCCGGAGAGGCCGCCCGCCTCGCCGCCGCCGGTGGTGTGCCGATGATCGCCACGGCCTGTGTTGCCAGTGCGTTCGGGTTCGCCTCCCTGCTGATCTCCCCGGTCCCGATGATCTCCGAGTTCGGAATCCTGCTGGGTGCCGGCGTTCTGGTTTGCCTGGCGGTCGTCTTCATTTTCGGATTCGCTGCCCTCTCGATCCGGGGGCCCGGCAAGGCCCGCCCGGTGACGCTCGAACGTTTTGGTGTGTTTCTCGCATTCAGGAATGGCGCGAAACGGGTCCTCGGAATGGCGATCATGGCTCCCGGCAGGCTGCTTCTGATCAGCATCGTGATTGCTGCCTGTGGCTGGGCGGCCGGCACCCAGGCCAATACTGCCGCTGAAATCAAACAGTTGCTGCCGACCCGTACGGACGCGGTCAAGGATCTGCTGGATCTCGAGAAATCGACCGGAACCTCGGGTGAGGTCGACATCATCGTCCGCGCTGACGATGTCACCGATCCGGCCGTGGTCACCTGGATGGCTGCGGTCCGCAGCAGCGCCCTGGCCCTGGCGGGCTACGACGAAGCCAACCCGAGCTGTCTGGAAGCTGACCTCTGCCCGGGCCCGGCCATTACCGACTTCGTTGCTGCGGGCGGCAAAGGAATGACCTCCGCCGAGATCCGTCGGGGGCTGAAGGGTTTGCCGGTGGATGAACGCCGGGCGATCATCGGTGGAGGGCTTGCCGGGAAAGACCTGCCCACGGAAGCCAAGATCCCGTTTGTGATCCGGACCGGCTCGGTGGACAGCCAGCGCCGGGTTGTCGGGCAGATCGTGGATGCGATCAGGGGATCGCGCGTCGGTCAGGGGCCACCAACGGGGGTTTCGGCTGACGTCACCGGCCTGCCCGTCATTGTCACCTCGACGGTCGATGACCTCGCTGCCTCCCGTTACATGCTGATCGCCTTCGCGATATTCGCGGTGGCGCTTGTCCTGCTCTTGATCTACCGGTCGTTCAGGCGCATGCTCATCCCGATGATCCCGATCGTGGTAGCGGGCGGCTGGTCGGCAGTGATCGTCTCATCACTTGATCTTTCGCTCAATCCGCTCTCGGCCGTGCTCACGGTCCTGGTCACGGCGATCTCAACCGAGTTCTCGGTGATCCTCGCCGGCCGCTATTTCCAGGAGCGCGAGCAGGGGGCCGGCATGGCTGACGCACTTCGTTTCACTTATGGCCGGACCGGAATGGCTATCGCCGCTTCAGGCCTGACCGCGATCGCCGGATTCGCCGCTCTCGTTTCCAGCGACATCCAGATGCTGAGGGACTTCGGAATCGTCGCCGTGGTCGACTTGAGCGTCGCCCTCCTGGGGGTGGCGATCGTGTTGCCGGCTGTCCTGGCCTGGCAGGAGCGCCGATGAGCAGGGACCTCTTCTCGAATCGCGACGAGGATCCAGCGGATCTGGAGCCGTCCGGCCGACAGAAGAAGCCGTTCAATTACATGGCTGTTGTCGGGTTCGCGTTCTTCCTGATCTTCGCGTTCGCTCTTTTTAACATGCTGAAAACTGAAGACTCCGGGACGGTCGGGTTGGGGCCGGTGCTGATCGGAGACACACTTCCTCCATTTGCCGTGCCGATCGCGACCTCGGACCTCGACGGTGATGCCAACGTTGATCCGGAGAAGGCCTGCTCGGTCGACGTTGAAGGGGCACTGCGGATCTGTGACTACTTTGATCGTCCGCTGGTCATGTCGTTCTGGTTCACCAAAGGATCATCTGTCTGCATCGAGCCGCAGGACATCTTCGAGGAACTTGCGGAGCACTACAAAAGCCAGGCGGGATTCGTTTCGATCAATGTGCGTGACGACCGGGACCGGGTCCGTGAGCTGATTGCCGAGAACGGCTGGAAGGTGCCGGTTGGTTACGACCGGGACGGGGCCGTGTCCAACATCTACCGGATCGGTGTCTGTCCGACCTTCCTTTTCATCAAACCCGGTGGCGTCCTGAAGAGCGCCGCGACCGGCAGTAAGACCCTCGATGACCTCGAGACGCAGATACGCTCCCTACTGAAATCCGATGGCAAAGAAATCAAACCGACCAAATCCGACTCTTAAGCAGGAGGAGCCACCAGCACCATGGGGCAAGTTCCCGCTGGTCGAACTCTCTGTCCTGGTCGGCCTGATCCTGATCGTGATCGGGGCGATCAGCAAAAATCCGACGCAGCTCGGGATCGGACTCGCCCTGGGATCGCTCGGTGGGCTCGAGCTTTCAATCCGCGAGCACTTTGCGGGCTATCGCTCGCACACAACCCTGCTGGCCGGGGTCGTCTTCGTGCTCAGCTGCATCGTCAGCTATTTTTTCCTCGAGCTGATCCTCTGGCAGTGCCTGATCATCGGCTTTACCCTGGGCGGCGTCTCCTGGTGGCTGCTGCGTCAGAAGTTCATCAAGGCTTCCGGCGGGCTCAGCTACAAGCTTCGCTGAGTTGCCGCCCCTTTAACACGGAACGGCCGGCCGCTTTCGCGACCGGCCGGAGTCCGATGGGCTCCTCCCCGAAGATCAGTGAGGGCGGAGCTGGCTGACCAAGAGCATTCTTTGGCGCTCGGTCAAAGTGTCAAGCCGCTTGTTCTCGCTAAGGCCGACCGAAGCAAGAAGTTTGCGGGTGCGAGTGCGACCCCATCGGGACTGGCTGCGAAGCAGTTCAGACAGGGTCATGCTTTCCGTCTGCCAGGGACATTCGGTGATGACCTTGGTAATCGGCATTTCGCCACTGGCGATGGATCGCTTCAAGGCCGCCCTGGCGAGCCGGACCCGGTTTGCTCGTTCCAGCGCCTGCAGGTGCTGGGGAACCGAGGGACTCACGGTGGTGGTTGAAGCGGCAGTGGCAATGGATTCCACGGGCTGTCCTCCCTTCAGAGGGATCGTTCCAAAATTGACTGGTTCATGCGTCGGCCACCGCGGAAAATCATCTTCCCGACGGACCAACCTCTCCACGCTGCGGACCCTCTCCCGAGTAATCCGACCAACTGAAACCAACCTATGCGCTGGCCCTTCAGCCGTCAATGGGTGCCGGCAATGAATTTCCGCGAAAGATCGCTAAGAGCAGGATTTTTCTGAAAAAGGGTCGAACGGGGTGGGGGCGATCCGCACGCAGGGTGCGAGCGGATCGCCCCCACCGATGAGGGTCCCAATGAGGTGGGGGTTATCAGCACGCGATACGCGTGCGGATCGCCCCCACCCGGTTATGCGTTCGGGTAGATCTCGCCGTCGAACTCTTCGATGACGGTCTTGAAGATTCCGAGGGCCTTGTCCAGCTGGTGCTTCTCGTGGGTGGCCATCAGGCTGGTCCGCAACAGGGCACCGCTCGGTGGGACCGCCGGGTGGATTGCGACGTTGGTGTAAACGCCGGCCTCGTAGAGGGCCTTCCAGAGAAGGATCGCTTTCCAGTCGTCGCCGATCACGATCGGCACCACCGGGGTAGTGGCGACGGAGCCGTCGGGCATCAGGCCCGGTTCGATCACCTTCAGGCCGAGATCCTTGAGGCCTTCCCGCAGGTAATCAGCGTTGTCGAGGAGCTTCGAGTAGAGGGCCGGGCCTTCGTCACGGCAGATCCTGACCGCAGCCAGGGCGGCGCCGACCGCGGCCGGGACGCCTGAGGCACTGAAGATGAATGCCCTTGAGCTGATCCGCAGGTACTCGACCACGTCGGAACTGCCCGCGATGAATCCGCCGCAGGAAGCGAGGCTCTTGGAGAAGGTGCCCATACGCAGGTCGACCTGGTCCTCGAGGCCGAAAAGCTCGGTGGCACCGGCTCCGCGTTCACCGAGCACGCCGACGCCGTGGGCTTCGTCGACCATCAGGCGGGCGCCGTAATGTTTCGAAAGTTCGGCCACCCGGGGCAGGTCGCAGATGTCGCCTTCCATCGAGTAGACACCGTCGACCACGACCAGCACGCCGCCACCGTCACCGGCAGCACGCTGGAGCATCTTTTCCAGCTTGTCGGTCTGGTTGTGCCGGAAGGGGCGCATCTTCGCGCCGGACAGCTTGCAGCCGTCGAGGATCGAAGCGTGGTCACCCGAGTCGACGATTACCGTGTCGTTCGGGCCGAGAATGGCCTGAAGGGCGCCGAGGTTCGACTGGTATCCGGTGGAAAAGACGATTGCGTCTTCGGTGTTCATCCACTGGGCCAGCTCTTCTTCGAGCTCGACGTGGAGCGGGGTGGTGCCATTGAGCAGCCGCGAACCGGTCACTCCGGTGCCGTAGGTATCGAGCGCGTCGTGGGCGGCCTGCTTGACCCGGTCGTCGCCGGTCAGGCCCAGGTAGTTGTTCGAGCCGAGCATGATCGTCTCGCGCCCTTCCATCTCGACCACGGGGCCGGCCTGCGAGGTCAGCAGGCGGAAGTAAGGATTCAGGTCGGCCGCGTTGGCGGCTTCCAGTTGCTCGCGCCGTTCGTGCTCCTTGAGCTTGTCGAAGAGGTCGACGGGCATCGTTGCGGTCTCAGTCATTAGAGCAGTGTGACAAATCAGGCCCCACCGGGCCGGATCTGGCCAGCCGCTTCACGCGGCGGTCCGTCCGGTCGGCCGTCCACTCGACCGGATTTCGGTCTTCGAGCCGGTCGGTGATGCCGGTCAGATTGGAGCTGCTGCAGGCCAGGCGATCGGCGACCTATACATTCCGATGCGCCGATGAATGAAAAATCGAATAACGGAATAGAAGTAGTGGGGCTCGAACGCCAGTTCAAGAACGGGCCGAAGGCAGTCGACGGCATCGACCTCGTGGTTGAGCCGGGGGAGATCTACGGATTCCTCGGCCCCAACGGCGCCGGTAAATCGACCACGGTCCACATGCTCACCACGCTGCTGCCGCCGACCGCCGGAACCGCCCGGGTCGCCGGTCTCGATGTTGCCACCCAGGGCCCCGAAGTCCGCAAGGTCATCGGTGCTGCTCTCCAGGAAGCAGCGCTCGACCCGCACCTCACCGGCAGCGAACACATGAAGCTCCAGACCTCGCTTCATGGCCTGCCGAGGTCCGAGCGGGTCAAGCGTGGCGAAGAACTGATCGAAAGGGTCGGACTCTCTGATGCCGCCGGCCGCCGTGTTGGTGATTACTCGGGCGGCATGAAACGCCGACTCGATCTGGCCCTCGCACTTGTTCACCGTCCGCGGGTTCTTTTCCTTGACGAGCCGACCACCGGTCTCGATCCGCAGAGCCGCTCATCGCTCTGGACTGAAGTGACCCGGCTTTCGGCCGAAGATGGAGTCACCGTCTTCCTGACCACCCAGTACCTGGAAGAAGCCGACCAGCTGGCCAATCGCATCGGCATCATCGACGACGGCAAGATCGCCGCCGAAGGAACTCCGGCCGCGCTGAAGTCAGAGATCGGCCGGCCGAGCGTCGAAGTCGTGACGCGCGATCCAGCCAAGCGGGAAGTGGCTAAACGCATCCTCGACGGATTCGGTACTCCGGAGCCGGCCGCCCGGGAGGCTCTCGGTATCCGGCTGCACGAAGGCATCGATGAACTCGTCGGCATCGTTCGTGCCTTCGATGCGGCAAACATCGAGCTGGCCAGCCTGGTGCTGAACGAGCCCACCCTTGACGACGTCTTCCTGGCGAAGACCGGCCGCCACCTGGAAGGTGCCGGCGAAGCCGACAGCGCCGAGATGACCCTGCCGCAGGCACAGGGCGCGGCTGCGTGAGCGGGATCGCCATGCCAGGCGCCGCAACGCTGCCTTCCCGGTCGGTCCTGCCGATCCAGGTCGCGGCCATGGCCGCACGGTCGGTCACGCGCCTGCTCCGCCAGCCGGCGGCAATCGTGCCCAGCGTCATCTTTCCGCTTTTCCTGCTGGCGGTCAACGCCGGTGGACTGAACTCCGCGGTCGACATCCCCGGCTTCCCGACCGACTCCTACATCACGTTCGCGATCGCATTCACCTTCATCCAGGCGGCGATCTTCTCGACCATGAACGCCGGGCAGGGACTCGCCCAGGACATCGAGAATGGTTTCTTCAGCCGCCTCGTCCTGACCCCGATGCGCCCTTCGGCCCTGATGGCCGGCCAGTTGGCCGGGCTCGTCCTGCTCGGCCAGTTCCAGGCGCTGCTCTACCTGGCTGTAGGCCTCGCTGCCGGCGCTCATTTCGCCGCTGGCATCGCCGGTTATTTCGTGCTGGCCCTGCTGGTTTCGATCATCTCGATCGGCTTCGGCGGACTCGGCCTGATCATGGCGATCCGGACCGGATCCGGTGAAGCCGTCCAGGGCATGTTTCCGATCATGTTCGTCCTGCTGTTCTTCAGTTCGATGGCGCTGCCACGCAACCTGATCGAGCAGGACTGGTACCGCTTCCTGGCGACGATCAACCCGGTGAGCTACCTGATCGAAGCGATTCGCAGCCTGTTCATCACCGGCTGGAACGGGGAGGCCCTGGCCCTCGGCTTCGGCGTAGCGATCGTTCTCGCCGTCCTTTCCATCTTCTTTGCCGCCCGATCCCTCAAGGGAAGGATGCTCAAATGATGGCCGGCTATTTTGCATCGGCCTGGGCTGTTTCCTGGCGTTATCTCCACAACCTCTATACGAAGCCGGCAGTGTTCATTCCGTCGCTGCTCTTCCCGCTCTTCTTCCTGGCAGCATTCGCTGGTGGGCTGTCTGCGGTCAGTGATGCGCCCGGTTTCAACTACTACGACTTCACCGCCTTCCAGTTCTGCTTCGTGCTGATCCAGGCCTCGGCCCTGGCCGGGGTGTTCGCCGGGTTCTCCATCGCCAGCGACTTCGAACTTGGCATGGGCCGCCGGATGATGCTGGCCACAACGCACCGCAGCGCGATCGTGGTCGGCTATGGCTTCGGCGCCGCCCTGAGGCTGATCGTCACCTGGACCGTGATCACCGCAGTGGCCCTCCTGGCCGGGATGAGCGTCAAAGGTAGCGGCATCGATCTGGTCGGCATGTACAGCCTGGGCCTGCTGGCGAACATCGCCGCCCTGCTGTTCTCGTCCGGGATCGCCCTGCGCTTCCGGTCGCTCCAGGCCGGCCCGCTGATGCAGATGCCGGTTTTCATCACGCTGTTCCTCGCCCCGGTCTACGTGCCACAGAATTTGCTGACCGGCTGGATCGAACCGGCCGCATCGGTCAATCCGGTCACCGCATCCATGAACGCCGCCCGCAGCCTCATGGCCGGCGATCCGTCCGGGATCCTGCTGGCCTACGGCGCCGCCTTCGGCCTGATCGTGGTGATGGGGTTCTGGGCGATCGGCGGCCTGCGAAGCGCCGAAACCGCCGGCTAGAGCCGCAGGCCGTCCAGCAGGGCCATAAGCGGTGCTTCGACTTCTGCGCGGGCGAATGCCGGGTCTTCGGCGTTGGCGATCATCATTCCCGCTTCGCTCATGGCACCGAGCAACACGTGGGCCAAGGGACGAACCGGCTGGGGGCGAAGCACCCCGGTGTCCATGCCGCCCTGCAGGCCGGCGATGACCAAGCCGAGTCCGTACCGCAGGTCGATCTCCCGCCATTCAGCCCAGCCCAGTACGGACGGCGCGTCGATCAGGGCGATCCTGGCCATCGCCGGGTCCGTGCAGATATCCAGCAGGGTGAGAGTGCCGGTCTTCAGCGCCTCGTACGGGTCGGTCGCTCCGGCCATGCGCCCGGCGATCTCGGCGACGACTTCTTCTTCGATCTGCTCGTAGACCGCCCGGAAGAGGTCCTTCTTGTCGGCGAAATGGTGATAGAGCGCGCCGCGGGTGACACCCGCCTGGCGCACGATTTCTTCGGTTCCGGCGTTGGCGTATCCGCGCTCGTTGAAGAGATGCCGGGCGGCGGTCACCAGATGGCTGCGGGTCGCTTCACCCTGCTCGGCTTTTCCGGTCGGTTTCGCGATAACGAAAATCAGACTACCTCTTCGCTAGACATACAGACAGTATGTATGTTACGCTAGCGCCATCAAACAGCTGATCCGGCAACCGATCGATGGGAGCAGTCATGTCGAAAACTCAAAACTTTGGAAGTTTGTGGCGGTCGCCTGTTCTCGGGCCGGCGAAACAGCTCGACCTGCCGGGCGGACGGCTGCTCTACCACGACGTCGGCGCGGGGCCGACTCTCGTTTTTGTGCACGGAATCCTGGTCAACGCCAACCTCTGGCGCAAACTGGTCGAGCGGCTTTCGCCCGACTTCCGCTGCGTCGTGCTTGACCTGCCGATCGGTTCTCACATCCTGCCGCAGGACTCTTCGGCCGACAACGGCCCGCGGGAGGTAGCCGGCATGGTCGCCGACGCGATCGAAACCCTCGGTCTCGAAGACGTCACCCTGGTCGCCAACGACAGCGGCGGCGCGATGTCCCAGGTCGTCGTCACCACCCGTCCCGAGCGCATCGGACGGCTGGTGCTCACGTCCTGCGACTACCGCGACAACTTCCCGCCGAAGCTCTTCGGCTACTTCAAGCCGACAGCCGCAGTCCCGGGCGCTTTCTGGGCCCTTACCCAATCGCTTCGAATCCGGCCGATGCGCCGGCTGCCGATCGCTTTCGGCTGGCTGACCAAACGGCCAATCGATCGCGAGGCCGAAGACTCCTATCTGTTGCCGGCCATGAATAGCGGGGCAGTACGGAACGACACCCGCAAGTTCATCCGGGGTGCCGACGTCGCGATCACCAATGAAGCGGCCGATCGCCTGGGGGAGTTCGAGAAGCCTGTACTGATCGCCTGGTCGTCCGAGGACAAAGCATTCCCGCGGAAGGACGCGGTGTCGCTGGCCGCAGACTTCCCCGATTCAAGGCTGGAGTGGATCGACGACGCTTACACCTTCTCAATGGAAGACAACCCCGACCGGCTGAACGGTGTGATCAGGGATTTCATGGCGAAGACGGCCCCTGCGTGATGGCGGTCCGGAGTCCCCGGATACGCGCTGCTAGGTTGCTTTGAATGTCAAGTCTGGTTGTACGCAAGGTTGAGAACAAGCGGGATCTGAAGAAGTTCGTCAAGGTCCCTTTCGCAGTCCACAAAGACCATCCGGAGTGGGTGCCGCCGCTCATCCTGGATCGGATGGCGTTCCTCAACCGTTCGAAGAATCCGTACTTCGACCACGCCGAGGTCGAGCTCTGGATCGCCGAGAAGGATGGTGTGCCGGTTGGTCGCATCAGCGCCCAGATCGACGAGCGCTGGGATGACTACCGCGGCGGCAACGACGGCCAGTTCGGTTTCTTCGAGACGATCGACGATGCCGAAGTCGCGAATGCCCTGCTCGACACCGGCAGCCAATGGCTGGCCGGCATGGGGCGAGACCGGGTCTACGGGCCCATGGACTTCACCACCAATGACGAGCTCGGGATCCAGATCGACGGTTTCGACGTGAAGCCGGTCATCCTCGAGAACTGTCATCAGCCTTACTTCCAGACACTGGTCGAAGGCAATGGTTTCACCAAAGCGATGGACCTGCTGATGTGGCACCTGGAGATGGGCAAACTGAAGAAGGGGCTCGAGTTCCACCCGGCCATCCACGAATCCGCGCAGAAGAGCCTGGATGAACACGGGATCACGATCCGCAAGATGCGCCGCAAGGACCTGCCGACCGAAATGGCCAAGTTCCATGAGGTCTACAACGAAGCCTGGGGCGACAACTGGGGTTTCGTTCCGATCACGAAGGAAGAGGTCGAATTCCACGCGAAGACCCTGAAGCTGGTGCTGGATGAAGACTGGGGAATGATCGCCGAGACCGCTGACGGCAACGTCGTCGGCGCCGCGCTGACCCTGCCCGACATCAACCAGGTCCTGGCAAAGATGAACGGGCGGGTCCTGCCCGCTGGCTGGTTCCATTTCCTGACCCAGCGCAAGAAGATCGACGTGGTTCGGATCCTCGCCCTGGGAGTGAAAAAGGAGTTCCAGCACACCGGTGTGGCCGCCGCGCTTTACGTGCGCCATATGCAGACCTGCCGCCCGGATGGTGTCATGACCGGTGAAGCCGGATGGATCCTGGAGACCAACGAACCGATGAACCGGGCGCTCGAAGGCATGGGCGGAGTGGTCAACAAGAAGTTCCGCGTTTACGAGAAATCCCTGTAAAAAGCGACATGTCCCGGATCTCCCGGGATTCCGACCTGAGCCACAGGTAATGTTCTGCCTGTGTCCGACGTAGAACTAGACGGCGAGTTGATTTCCGAAGAGGACGTGGTCGAGGGGCAACCCGATGATGTCCGCGCCCTGCCACGTAAGTTCGAGGCCCAGAAAGAATTCCTTCCGGCTCTGCGGAACGAAGTCACCACGGCTGCGATAGCCGTGGCCGGTGGTGCCCTGGCCGGTGCTGCAACTGTTGCCGCAGTCCGGGCCGTCAGCGGATCCGGCGGCTCCAAACGGCGTGCCCGCAAGCTTTCCAAGCGAGGAAAGAACAGCACCAACGTCGTGGCCAGCCGTTCTTTCCTGGTCGATGTCCACGTTCTCGGGCGTTAGGGCCCGGGGGTAAGACTCCGATGGATTTGATCGAGGTCGAAGTCAGGCCCCGGTCACCTTTCACCCTGCCGCGACTCACCGGCGGTGACTACCTGGTCCGCAGCGTTGGCAATGGTTTCGAACGGCTGCTGGTGGTCGACCACTGTCCGGTCGTCGTCCGGGTCCAGCCTGCTGCAGTCGGCGTCTACCGATTCGCGGCAAGGCCGGTTGATCCGGGCCTGCTGACCGGGCCGGATGCCGGCTACCTGGCTGAAGCGGGTGAAGACGAGCTCCTGCTGGCGATCGATCGCATGAGGTTTGCGATCGGTATCGACCTCGACCTGGAGCCGCTGAAGGAGCTGTTTCCGGGGGACGAACTTCTTGCTCCGGCAATCACGGGTCATGCCCCGGGGCGGCCGCATCGCCGGCCCCATGCCTGGGAGGCGTTGCTCTGGGCGATCACCGAGCAGCTGATCGAATACCGCCGGGCGGCAGAGATCCAGAGGCTGATGATCCGCAAGTGGGGTTTTCGATTGAAAGTCGGCACCCGCCGTTCATCCCGGGGCGCTTTCGCCGAGTATCTGGGAACGGTTCCATCGCCGGTTGCGATCGCCGGTGCTGCCCCGGCTGAACTTGAAGGTTGCGGCCTCGGCGCCCGCCGGGCGATCGCGATGATCAAGGTCGCCCGCGAAGTGGCCGCTGGCCGCACGGTGCCGGAGAACGCCGAAGACGATCGCCGGCTTCTCGCGATCCCGGAGATCGGCCCCTGGACCATCGCCTGCCTGGGGCTCCGCGGTCGCGGTGACCCTGACGCCCTGCTGGCCGGCGATCTCGGTCAGGTGAAGCTGGTCGGTTACATCACCGGGCTCGGCCGGAACGCCGAAGTAGAAGAAGTCGAAGCCTGGTACGAGCGGTACGCGCCCTATCGCGGACTGGTCGGCGAGTACATGCTGATGGCGCAGGGCCGGCCACTTCACGGACCGGGCAACACCGCGCGAATCAGGCAGCGCCACCAGCGCCCGTATCCCCGCGCCGCCTGAACGGCAGGCGCTACTAGCTGGGTTCGACCTGTCCGCCGGGCAGCAACTCGTTGCTGAGTGCATCAACCGCACGCTGGGGCGCGGTCAGGACCCCGTTGTCAACCATCCAGTTGATGAACACCTGCCAGTCGGCCGGGTTCATGTGACCGAAAGGCTCCGTCTTGGAGTCCTGCGCGAGCAGCGGCAGGGTCGTCTTGACCTGCGCCGCGGTCACCTTGGGGTCGAGTGTGTCGTTGGCCGCGAGGATCGTGTCGGTGGCCGCGTTCGGCTTGGCGACCGCCTGGGCCGTGCCCCGTGAAAGGGCGCTCAGGAACAGCCTGATCGGGTCGGGGTCGTCCTCGACAGCCTTGCCCTGCGCAACCAGCACGAGCTCGTCATACGTCGGCACACCGAGCCTGTCGACCGGGTTGATCACCGGCTTCTGGCCGGAAAGTTTGAGATCGACTCCTTCGATGTTCCAGAAGGGTCCCAGCGTCGCCTGGGCCCGATTACTGATGATTGAAGGCAGCAGTCCCTGACCGACGCCGACGTTGCTTACCTGGCCTTCATTCAGACCGGCTCGTGCAAGGATCGTCCTGAGATAGGCATCCTGGTAAGGAATGCCGGCGGTGGAGACAGTTTTGCCCTTGAGGTCGGCGACCCGCTTGATCTTCGACTTCTTCAGCCAGATCATTGAAGTGAGCGGCTGGTTCACGATCGCGCCAACCGAGACCACATCAAGGCCCTGCTCGCGGGCCAGCAGCACTTCCGGCTCATACGAAACGGCGAGGTCCGCTTTGCCCGCGGCGACCAGCTTGATCGGCAGGGAGGGGTCGGTCGGGGTGTCGATCGATACGTCCAGGCCGGCATCCTTGAAGAAGCCGGCTTCCTGAGCGGTGTAGATCCCGACGTGGTCCGGGTTCGGGTACCAGTCGAGGGCCAGAGTGAAAGCGTCGGTCTGCGGATTGACGTCCTCGGACTTCGAGCCACAGGCGCTCACCGTGAATGCGGTGACGATGACGATGGTCAAAAGGGTCAGCTTGCGCAAAATTCAGCTCCGGTCAGAGTGAAGGAAGGGAATCGCAGGTTATCGCCATCGCAGCACTCTTCGTTCAAGCAGGCCGATCAGGGCGAACAGCGCGATCGCGATCGCCGACAGGACGAAGACCGAAGCGAAGAGCCGATCGGTCATCAACTGGGCGTTGTCCTGGAGCATCAGGTGGCCCAGGCCCTTCTCGGAACCGGCCCATTCTCCGAACACGGCACCGATCACCGCGACGGCCACCGCGATCTTCGCCCCGCTGAACGCATACGGCATTGCGGTGGGGATCTCGATGCGCCGGAAGATCTGCAGCCTGGATGCGTAGAGGGTGCGCATCATCTTCACCGAGTCGCGATCGACCGAGCGCAGACCATCCAGCGTGTTCACTGTGATCGGGAAGAAACAGATCAGGGCGATGATCGCCAGTTTCGGACCAATGCCATAGCCGAACCAGACGACAAGCACCGGAGCGATGACGATGATCGGGATGGTTTGCGAAGCGACGATCACCGGATAGCTCGTCCGGCGGATCAGGTCGGAGGTGCTGAGCAGCGCGGCGGCGAGCAGACCGATAACCAGGGCGACGAAGAAGCCGGCGACGATCTCGATCAGGGTGACCCGGGCGTTTTCGGCGATCAGGCCGCGGTCCTGCCAGAGCACATCGAATATCTGGGAGGGGGAAGGGACCAGGAATTCTTCGAGGTTGAGCTGATCCGCCATGAAGCCGGATGCGGCAGCGACCTGCCAGAGGGCGAACAGGGCGACGATCAAAAGGATCGGCGGGAGCCAGCGTCCGACGGTTTTCATGATCCACCAAGTGGGGCGAGTCCACCGGCGCCAAGGAGGGTCATGACCTGCTGGCGCCGCGCGGTGAATTCGACCGTGGTGACTGTTTCGAGCCGGCTCGCCTCTGCTGCGGATGGAGATTCGATGGTTTCGAGGAAACGACCTGGTCGCGGACTCATCACCGCCACTCGGTCTCCCAGGTAAAGCGCTTCTTCGACGTCGTGGGTCACCAGCACGATCGTGCGACGCTCCTCCCGCAAAACGCCCTTCAGCCATTCCTGGACTTCGGCCCGGGTGATCGCGTCAAGCGCGGCGAAAGGCTCGTCGAGCAGCAGGACGCCCTTGCCGGAAAGCAGGGTTCGCAGGAAAGCCACTCGTTGTCGCATTCCCCCCGAAAGTTCGTCGGGACGGGACTGTTCGAAGCCGTTCAGGCCCAGACGGGTGAACAGTTCTGCCGCGGCCCGGCGTGCTTCGGCCTTCGATCTGCCTTTGTTCCGCAAGGCGAGGCCGGCGTTGTCGATCGCCGAATACCAAGGGAGCAGGCAGTCGGTCTGTGGCATGTAGGCGCAGCCTTCGAGCCGGTTGACTGCGCCCGTCTTGCCAGCGACTTCGATCGTGCCCGTATCAGGGTCCCCGAGCCCGCAAATGAGTTCAAGCAAGGTCGATTTGCCGCAGCCAGACGGGCCGACCACGGCCAGAACCTGGCCGGCATCAACCGAAAACTCCAGGCCGTCGAGGGCAACAGTGTCGCCGAAGGCATGGCCGATTTCCCGGCCGGACAGGGATGGACTCATCGCCGCCAGTGTAAGAGCTGATCGGGAGCGGCACTCCGCGCCCATTTTCTTGCGATCCACCAGTGAATGGGCCGACGTCGCCCGGTGAGGGTAGGATGTCGATCTTCCTGAGTTCCTGACTATGTATGTCGGGAGTGTCGGGAGCCTCCACTTTCCCCTGGCCACGCAACACACCCTTGGATTTCTCCATCGCAATAGTCCTGTTCGGTCTCGGCATCGGGATCCTCGTCGGCATGACCGGAATGGGTGGTGGCGCCCTCATGACCCCGCTGCTGATCCTGGTTTTTGGCGTATCGCCGACCACCGCAATCGGAACCGACATCCTTTACGCGGCAATCACCAAGACGGTCGGCGCCTGGCGGCACTTCAAGCTCGGCACGGTCAACCTGGGACTTGTCTTCTGGCTGGCGGTGGGCAGCGTGCCATCGGCGATCCTCGGCGTACAGGTGGTTTCGATCCTCCAGGACCGCCTGGGAGAGGACAAGCTCGACTCGCTGGTCTACGCCGTGCTCGGTGGAACCCTCCTGATGGTCGGTGTGATCACCCTCGGCCGGGCCCTGATCGTCGCCAAATCAATCAATGAGCGTGATGACTTCAAGATCGAACGTCGACACAAGGTCGCAGCAGTCACGATCGGCGCGACCACCGGATTCGTCATCGGAGTCACTTCCGCCGGCTCGGGCACGGTGATCGCCGTGCTGCTGATCGCCGTCTACCGTCTAACTCCGAAACACGTGGTTGGAACCGACGTATTCCACGCCGCGATCATCCTCTGGGCCGCTGGCATCGCCCATTTCGGCCATGGCAACGTGGACCTGGGACTGGTCGGCAACATCCTGATCGGGTCGATCCCGGGAATCATCATCGGTGCTGCACTTACCGAGAAGGTTTCGCAGGACAAACTGAGGATCGCCCTCGGTGTGGTCCTGATCGCATCCGGTATTGCCACAGTCCAGAAAGGCGACCCGCTGGTCTGGCCGATCGCGGCCGCCGTTGCCGGCATCGGCTTCGCCCTGATCCTGATGGCACCCCGCTGGTACGACAAGTTCCGTCCCAAGCCCGGTGCAACGCCCGATCCGAAAACGGATTCAACCTGAAATCGGCCCGTATCCGGGCTTTTCTTGACTTTGCGGGTTCGTTATTGGCCTATTCGGCAGATTCTTGCCGTTGCCGGATTCCCCATCAGGCCGGGATTTACGGGTTTTTTGCGCTCAGGACGCCACTCCCGTTGCCCCGTGGTGGTTTACTAGACAGGTGCGCGTTTCCGCAAAAACCGACTACGCAGTGAGGGCGGCGGCCGAACTTGCCGCATCCCCAGGCGGTCCGGTAAAGGGTGAACGGCTGGCGGATTCGCAGGACATTCCGCTCCAGTTCCTTGAGCACATTCTGCTCGATCTGAAACACGCCGGCATCGTCCGCGCCCGTCGCGGAGCCAAAGGCGGCTACTGGCTTGCCAAACCGGCCGAAGAAGTCAGCATCGCCGACGTAATCCGCGCTGTAGAAGGCCCGATCGCCCACGTCCAGTCGGCCCCGCCGGAGTCAATCACCTACCGCGGAAGCGCAGTACAGCTCCAGTCAGTCTGGATCGCCGTGCGCGCAGGCCTGCGTCAGGTTCTCGAGAACGTCAGTCTTGCCGAGCTGGTCAGTGGCACCCTCCCACCCGATGTCCAGGCGCTGGCTGACTCAAAGGACGCCTGGTCCCCTCGCTAGCCGGGTGTCGGACGGGGCGTTGGTGCTGAAGCTTTGATGTCGAAAGGGCCGCCCGGTTGGGCGGCCCTTTTCTATGCGTGCTGCGAAGGGCCAAGCGGCGCCCGGGAACGTTGTATGCACCGCTGACCTTCGTCAGTCGCTCGGAGCCTTGGGAACGCACAAAAGTGCGCCCCCGTCGGCACCTTCGCTCGTTCCTCGGCAGCGGCGCCTACAACGTCCCCGTGCACCACTTGCGTGGTGTTTACGGCCGCGTCTTGGCTGGCCTCTGGTTCATGCTCCCGCCTTCGGCGGTCGGGCCTTTGTTCATCGTCGTTTAAGGCAGAGTCTCGGGGGCTTTCTGGTTGATGCTCCCGCCTTTGGCGGTCGGGCCCCTTTCCGGGCTGCGTTTACGGCCGCGTCTTGGGGGCTGGTTGCTTTGCTCCGCGCTTCGCGCGTTTGG
>Ga0105048_10002102_pt1 | contig 32172 bp, 29 predicted proteins | sample MAT05_FD_78382 | JGI IMG/M metagenome (GOLD analysis project Ga0105048, IMG submission 78382) | Freshwater microbial communities from Lake Fryxell liftoff mats and glacier meltwater in Antarctica - MAT-05 | ecosystem: Environmental > Aquatic > Freshwater > Ice > Liftoff microbial mat | place... | reverse complement strand
GACCGAGAAACTGTGGAAACGGCCGGGCCAAGTTCCGTCACCCCGAACATTCGTCGTGTGTTCGCGCTCGTGGGCGAAGGTGAGGATAGGCACCGCGTGATCGTCTGTCGGGAAGTCGATACGAATCTAGATGGCGTGAAGGATATCGTCCGCACTTACACGGACAAAGGGGAAGTCGCGTCCGAGCTCGCGGACTCGAACTTCGACGGAATCATCGATACCTGGATTACTTTCACCAATGGGCGTCGCGCCAAGGTTGAGCTGGACAAGAACGCAGATGGCAAGCCCGACGAAGCTCGCTATTACATGAACGGCAAGTTGAGCCGAATCCAGCGCGACGAGAATCACGATGGGCGCCCCGACGTTTGGGAAATTTACGAGGATGGCCATTTGCGGCGCATGGGCGTCGACCTCGATCACGACGGTCGCGTCGATCGCTGGAACCGCGACGAAATCCTGGCCAGAGAAGAAGCCGCTGACGAGAATCGGAAAGCCGAGGAAGAGGCTAAAAAGGCTGCGGCTGAAAAGGCTGCGGAGGCCCCTCCAGAGCCAACCAGCAAAAGGCAGCGAAAGTAACGAACCCGGGCCCCGGGGCCTGTGCTAGACGCCCAGCCCCCATGTTATCCAAAGACGTGACCCGTGGCTGAAGAGCGCCTGCAGAAGATCCTGGCCGCCGCGGGGATCTCCTCCCGCCGGGGCGCAGAAGAACACATCACAACCGGTCGCGTGCGCGTCAACGGTAAGGTGGTGCATGAGCTTGGCGCCAAGGCCAACCCGAAGCGCGATCGCATTGAGGTAGATGGTCAGGCCATCGTGCGGGAGCGCCCTGTTTACGTAGTGCTCAATAAGCCGAAAGAGGTGATGAGCACGCTGAAAGATCCTGAAGGTCGCCCCACGGTCGTGGATTTAGTACGCGTTTCGGGAGCGCGCGTAACGCCTGTAGGGCGGCTCGATTTTCACACAAGCGGAGTCCTGCTGCTCACGAACGACGGCGAGTTCTCGGCTAAGCTTCAGCATCCTCGCCACGGGGTGCCAAAGCGCTACAGCGTGAAGGTGCAGGGCGAGATGGATGAGCGCAGCCTGTCGCATTGGCGCGAGAGCATCATGATCGATGGTCGAGCCACCATCCCAGCGGAGGTCACGCGCGTTCGCACCGAAGACGGGAAAACGTGGCTCAATATCGTGCTCAAAGAGGGGCGCAACCGCCACATTCGCCAGCTAGCAGAGCACGCTGGGTCCCGAATCATGCGCCTCGTCCGCTTCGAATACGCAGGGATCACCGCCGAAGGCCTGCGTGCCGGACAATGGCGCCACCTCACCATTGACGAGCTCAAAGCACTCAAGGCCGCACACGGCGTGCCCGCTCGCGTGGCAGCACCCATGGCCGATGATGAAGCGCCCCACGCGGTGCATTCTCTCCCATTTCGCAATCACAACAAGCGTCGCAGCCCGAAGGACGAAAGCCCTCCACGCGAACGCGAAGCGGCTCGGGAGCGGCGACCTGCGGCGGCTGGTGGGCGCGAGAGTTCACGAGTGGGTGGGCGCGAGAATTCACGAACTTCAGCGCGTGAGGTAACGCGCGGTGGTCGCACGGCAGATGCGCGCGGTGGTCGGACGGCAGATGCACGAGGTGGTCGGACGGCAGATGCACGAGGTGGTCGGACGGCAGATGCACGAGGTGGTCGCACGGCAGATGCACGAGGTGGTCGCACGGCGGAGAATTCGCGAACAGGCGGTCGCATGGCAGATGCGCGCGGTAGTCGCGAGGTAACCCGCGGTGATCGCACGTCGGATGGGCGAGCAGGAGGGCGCGAGAATGTGCTGGGCGGGCGCAAGGTAGAAGCGCGATCAGGCGGTCGCACCGTCGATGCGCGCGGTGGTGGTAGGCAGAATTCGCGGACTCCTGCGCGAGCGGTAGATGCGCGTGGTGGACGCATGGCCGATTCGCAGGTGCGAGCGGCTCCGGAGCGCGAGCGACCGTTGAGTCGAGCGGGTGCGCGTGAGGCCGTGCGCAGAGGACGCGGGTAAGACGAGCTTTGCCTCCGTGAACCTAAAAACAAGCACGGCAAACGCCAGAGCACGTTAAACAATTCGCCATTCCGTGGCGAAATATTCGCCATTCCGTGGCGAATTTGCAAGCTCGCGCGGGGCTTTTTCCGCTGGTTTCTACGCCGTTTGCCGAACGGGTTGGGCTCTACTTCCGTGAATCGTAGGGTGGTTGGTAGACGTTCGGGACCGCCTCCAATGTTTGGACAAATGCCGAATTCTTCTCAGCGGGGAAACGCGAGAACGCTTTGCGAGCCAAAGTTTGAGAAAGCAAAAACGCTCTTAAGGGAACTAGGGCACCCGTTCTTGAATGAGAATCGGCCGTGCCGGTTTCGCTGATATTGCGAAGGCGCGGCCACAAAAACTATCTCTTCGGTGAGCTCAATAGAGTCTTCCCAGGATGGTGGTGCTCTTGCTGATTAACTACAGACTAACATCAGTGAGATCGAGCAATCCGGTATTGGGACTCGAACCTAGTATGAGGCGTCAAATTGCGGGGCCTATGCGTGCACCTGTACAAAATCACGATGGGCGCCGCACGGCTCTGCAAAGTTCCGCCTCGGCTGGCAACCGCGTGTTTGCGTGCGCGAAAACGCGACGCTGAACCTCCTGCGACGCTTGACACTCTTGAGAAGCAATCGGACGATGCCGGCCACCTATGAATACTTCCCGAATTCTTCAGTCGTCCGCACTGGTTCTTGCCGTGGTTGCAGCTTCTATCTCGGGGTGCTCTGACGATTCCGCGACGGGTGGTTCACCTGCGACCGGGGGCACGGCTGGGAAATCGACGGGCGGAGGGAGCTCAGGTGGCGCCAGCGCAACGGGCGGTAAATCGTCGACGGGTGGTTCTGTATCGACGGGGGGAACAGTTGGAGTGGCGGCCGGCGGTTCTAAAGCAACCGGTGGAACCAGTTCAGGTGGCGCGGCGGCGGGTGGAACGAATAGTTCAGGCGGAGCGAGTGCGACCGGTGGAGCAGGCAACGTCGGAGTGGCGGGGTTCCCAGGTACGTGCACGCTAGAGAGCGCGGACGCTTCAGCCAAGGGTAAAACCTGTGATGATTTCTGCACGGCTTGGAATTTCACTGGCGACAGCTGCCACGACATTAAGGCGCTCACGACACTTTTCTCCGATGGTGAGACCAACGCCGAATGCATAGCGGAGTGCCAGACCAGGCATACTGAGACCCAGTTTTGCTGCCGCATGCAGCACGTCTTGCTTTCGTTGGGACCAGCCGGCACTGGTCTACCCGCAAAGGACCCTAATCTTGCGGTGCATTGTGACCATGCGGCAGGGCTGAGTGTTTGCCCATAGAGAGAGGGTGCTTTCAATAGAGAGGGACGTCTCCGACAGAAGCGGGAGTCTCGGTGTCACCGACGCTAGCTGTGTTGCCATAGCCAAGCTGGCCATAACTTCACGCGTGTCAATGCCGTCAGCGTTGGTGAGGATATCAATGCGAACGGGTACGACGCCAAGGTACACGATGTCGTTCGGTTGCATCGTTCGAGCTGCTTCAGTGACAGTGCTTGGCGCACCGAATGTCGAAAGGCATGCGCTTCAGTGGACGAGCTCGGTAACCCGGGCCAAGTCGCTGGGTTCTACGGCGCCTTGGATCATGCAGCGTAGCTTGCCTTTGGGATCGAAGAGGAGCTGCACGGGCAGCTCGGGATCGGCTTCGACACCTACAGCTTTCAGCCATTGTTCGCGCGGGGCGCCCTCGGGCAACCAAAAGGAAGCCTGGAGCGGCGCAGATGAGGAACTGAGGAAGTTGCGGAGCTGGCGCTCATCGTCGTCGATTGAAATCGTGTGGAGGCGAAAGCCTAACGACTTCTGCCAGGCAATGAGCCGCGGCAATTCTTCTTTGCAGGGTGCGCACCAGGCGGCCCAGAGATTTACCCACGTCCAGTGCCCGCCGCCCGTTTTCGGCTTCAGATTCGACCGCCCCAGCTCGCCTTCGACGCGCGCCAGCGCTTGATCTGGAAAGGGATCACCGGAGGCCTCACGCGAGCACAGTTGAGCGCGAGCATTCGCTGGTTTGTTTGCTTCTGGTGCGCTCGGCTTGACACTCGGCGCCGCTGGCACGGCATCCGCCGTAGCGACTACACCTTGGCTGCGCGCCTTAGGTGCCAGGCTTGGCTCAGGCCGCTCCTCGCAACCTGCGAGAAAACCAACGAGGATTAGAGCCGGCAGTCGACCCATGAGACGAACGCGCTGCGATTGATCGCCTCTTCGGCACACTTTTGATTGGGGCGGGAATTGGTCCATGTGCAGTACTCGTGAGGAAGCTGAGCGAATTCATTTCCGAGCCAAAGCAGGCCCGCCTTTTTCTCGATGTCCGGATCTTTAGACGTCTCTTTCAGATGAAACATCACCGAGTTGGCGCGACGGTGTGAGAGTGCGCGATTCTTGTCGACCGTGCCTGTTTTGGATGAGCGAGAGACGACGAAGAAATAGCGAGCACCTCGGCGGTCGAACCATTTTTCATCCAAGATCTTGGCGGCCGCTTCATCGAGCGCGTCGGCGTTGTTATCGAATAAGAGCACAGCGCCTCGATCCTTTAAAGGCGTGAAGAGCGCGTTGAAATCGTCATCACTGATCGCGGCGAACGTCTTGATATCGGCGGGCTTGCAACCGCGGCGCGTGGTCGCGTCCGTGGCCAGGCCACACGAGTGCAGCACACGCTCTAACACTTTCTTGAATTCAGGCGTGCAATAAGCCAGCTCTGCCTGATCTGCGATCGCGATCTTAGGCTTGCTGGCCTCAGCGGCGGGTGCCATCAGTCGCTCTTTGGCGCTGCTCACGCTGCTGGAAACCATGCTGATCGCGGTCAAGGCGCAGGCAATCCCAAAGCCGATACCACCGAAAATCGCGCCCATCGGGGGTCCGGATTTTGGCTCAGCGGGCTCTTCGCGCGGTGGGATTGCGGGCATTATGGGGGCAGTCATGGCAGTACCTCGGGCGCAAGCTTGGAGAGTGTGAACTTAAGACCGATATCGGTATCTTCCTCGCAGAGCTTTTGGTCGCCGAGGAATACTTGTGGGGTGGAGACGGCGATCTTGTTATCAGACGCGAAGTGCAGGTGCTTGTTGAGGCGTACTGTGGTGTCGCGGCTGTGCATGCAGCTTTGCATGGCGAGCCCGAAGCGCTCGGTGATCAGCGCTTCAAGCGGCTTCGGTCCGCGCTTGCCAGCGGCGGCTAGAGCCTCTTGGTTCTTGTAGGCCCAATCCATGGCTTCGCGGGTTTGATTCCCGCTGCATAGAATCGCGCGCGCCAGGATGCAGGCACCCGGATGCAGCGGCTCCGAGAGCATCCAATTGCACTCGCTATCCAGAGGGAACAACGCGAGCTTGGCGTCCAAGCGGTCGAAGATGCCCTCGATCACCAGGCGTTCGTGGAACGCTTTGCAGGTGGGACACAGGGGATCTTCGAACAGCAGCGCCGCCTTCTTGGAGAGCGGTGTTTGTAAGATCATCAGGTCATCGCCGGCTGTAGCAGGCCGCTCCAGCTTGCCGCAGGTGTTGAGAAAGGAGGTGTGATTCGGCGCAGAAGCGGCATACACCACCGCAGGAAGCAGCGTGAAGGCGCCCAAAACGGCTAACCCGCCCAAACTGAGCGCCAGCGACTCTCCCAACTTTCCCTTCGCGGCCCCGCGACTCGCGTTCAGAATGAGTGCGCCGGCGATCGCGAGCAGGATAGAGGAGACGTAGATCCCCACGCACACTTTGCACAGCGAACCCAGCTTCAGCATCGAGATGGCAAACATCAACGCGGAGGCCATGAGAGGCGTGAGCGCGGTGAGCCCAAACAGCATCAGGCTGGCACGCTTGACCCGTGTTCCTGCGAGCAGCAGATATAGGGCAAAACCTGCGAAAAAAGCGAAGGCGCCGAGCGCGAACAACGAGATGGGCAGGCCACCCCAGAGCTTATCTTTGAGCACCGCTGAATACGGGCTGTACATCGCCGCGCGGCAGGCTTCGGCATCGGACGTCGGCGGGGCACCAATGATCAAGCTGCAATGCAGATCGTGCACGCCGCGGTCTAAGTGCGCCGCATAGTCGGTGGTTGAGAGCGCTGCAAAGGTTAACCCCAACAAAGATCCGATCAGTGCCAGCAAAGTTGCTTGCCATGGGCGCTTCAGCATGGTGTGGACGCTGGCCAATTTCGCGGCTGAACGCAAGGGGTTCGAGGCTTCCGTTGGCCTCAATAATCACCTTTCTAGGCTGAATCTCGCTACTCTGGTCGAAGGAGTACAGCCAGGATCAATTTCGTACGGCCAAACGTGGCGGATTCGTGGTCCGACAGCGGGCTCGGTAATCCCGCGGGCTCAGGCCCACCACCTGCTTGAATTGGCGGCTGAACAAAAAGAGCTCTTTGTAGCCGAGCGCGTGCGCAACCTCGGTGACGCTCAATTGCGATTCGGCAAAAAGATCTGCTGCTCGGAATGCGCGCTGCTCCATGAGCCAGGCTCGCGGCGCCTTGCCGTAGGTGCTGCGGAAGAGCCGAGTGAAGTAGTCCGTTGAAAGGCCCACCACGTTGGCCATGTTGTCGGTGTCAGGCCATTGCGCCAGGTTCTGATCGACCCACGAAGCGAGTGCTTTTCTTTGACCGAGCGATAGGCTGCGCTTCTGCCCCTGAGCGCTCTGATCCATGCGCAAGATGGTGGTGAACAGCAGCAGCAGCAGCCCCTTTAACTTGGCTGAATGATATGACAGCGGCGAGCGGTGCTCCTGGAGGATTTGCTCCATGATGGGGCGTGCCTCGCTGGCTCCTCGAATAATCACGGGCTCTTCCGTGATCGGCGGGAGCGCGCGGACCTCGCTCGGGCGTGCAGCGCTCGGGGGTGCCTCGAGCTCGGCCCGGGGAGGCGCAACAATTTCGAAGCGCAGGAAGCAGAGATTCACAGGCAGCTGACCTTGCACGATCTCATGGGGATAGTTGGGTGGAAGCCAAATCAGGTCGTTGTTGGTGAGGATCTCGTGCTTGTCGGCGTAGTGGCAGTGGATGGTGTTGGCAGCCACAAAGATCACGACGTGATGCGGGATGGTTCTTGGCCCGAGCTTCAGCCCCTGCACTTTGTGAGGAAATCCGGACCTCACCATGTTGATCGCCCGCTCGGGATCGCAGAGATCATCTAAGATCGGTGCGTGCTCATCAGACTTAGGTTCGGTCTCCATGAGTCCGATCTAGCATAAGTACAAATCCGACAAGAATCGCAATTCTTGCTGAATACTGGCCTGAATTGATGAACGCTAAGAGCCATTCACCGTATCGGTGCAACTTTTTCACGAGCCCATAAAACAGCGTGCGGCCGTGCGGACTCGCGCTACGCCAAGGGGCGCGGCGTGCTCAGATCCAGCTCAAGCTATCGCGCAGGTGCTCAGCGCGCCCTATCGCATCGTCGAGTGTGGCGCAAATTTCGGCGCTGCTCGCCGGCTTATTGATCGTCGCACGGAGCTTGGCGCGAAGTTCGCTCGGCAGGCACAGCACCTGATTCGAATGAACGACGCAGGTTAGCGTCGGGTCGAGGAGCATCGCCCGCTCCAACAATTCTTCGCCACGCATCCCGGGCATTTCGAGATCCGTGACCATGACGTCGAACTTCTCTTCACTCAGGCGATCCAGGGCAAGTTGAGCCGTGGCTACCGCCACCACGGATAGCCTGGGGCGCTCCACTTGAAGCAAGCGGAGCATGCTTCGCAGGATCAACGGATCATCGTCGACGAGCAGAATGCGTCCACCGCACGAGGCCGTGCTGACGCCACCGCCTTGCACTCCACTTTGAGGGCCGGTGCTTGAATCCACGACACGGAATGCGGCCTCTTCTTCCGGCCCCGGCGCGTTCACCCAGGAGAGTGGTTTATTTCGGAGATCCGCCATTTTCTACGCTAAAGCCAAGCTAGAGAAGTGCTGCCCAGGTCGGGTCTGGTGGAGTCTGCCCCAGGTCTTCTGAAGGTGCGAGCCTCATTCTGGGAATCAACCTGCTTGCAGGTCGGGTGCTGTCCGGGGGAGGCTCCCGGTCAATGCTCACGTTTCCAGGGGCACCCGCCTTCACCGCAGGCAGACTGTCCAAAACGCTCGCGCGGGTTCGCCAAAAAAACCCAAGAGTTCTCGGGGTGTATGCTGAATTCATCCACCTTGTGGACGAGCTTCGGCCTCCGGAGTCAGCCGAGATGGCGGTACTCACACGTCTCCTCAATTATGGTCCGCGCGGCATTGTAGGGGTTGAGCAGCTGCCCCCAACCACGGCGACTGCTCGCGAAGAGGCCTCGACACTCTCAGGTCTGCGCCTCCTCGTCGTGCCCCGAATCGGCACCGTCTCACCGTGGTCATCCAAGGCAACCGACATCGCTCGCATCTGCGGTCTCGGAGGGGTCGTGCAACGGATTGAGCGCGGCATCTTCTACACAATTGCGGGCGAAGTGGACGCTGAGGCAGCTCTGTTGGCTAACCTTTCGGACCGCATGACGGAATCCGTGCTGCAGGGAGTGTCGGAAGCTCATGTTCTGTTTGGTAAAGCGTCGCCGCGGCCGCTCGCCACGGTGAATGTGCTCGAAGCGGGCAGAAGTGCGTTGGAGAAAGCCAACCAGGAGCTTGGATTGGCACTTGCAGCAGACGAGATCGACTATTTGGTCGACAACGCGCTGCGCCTGAAGCGCAACTACACCGATGTGGAGCTGATGATGTTTGCCCAGGCCAACAGCGAGCACTGTCGGCACAAGATCTTCAACGCCAGCTTCATCATCGACGGTGAAGCACAGCCCAAATCCCTCTTCCAAATGATCCGCCGCACCACCGAAGCCAGCCCAGGCGGTGTGCTTTCGGCTTATTCAGACAATGCGGCGGTGATTGAAGGCTTTTCGGGAGCTCGTTTCTTTTCCGATCCCGTGAGCCACGTCTATCAGAAGACGGAAGAGCCAATTCACATCGTCTTTAAGGTTGAAACTCACAACCATCCGACAGCCATCTCACCCCATCCGGGTGCCGCTACAGGTTCCGGTGGGGAAATTCGCGATGAAGGGGCGACGGGGCAGGGCGCGAAACCCAAGGCAGGGCTCACTGGGTTTTCGGTGTCTAACTTGCGCCTACCGGGCGCAGTCCAGCCTTGGGAGGTCGCTTACGGTAAGCCGAATCGCATCGCTTCTGCGCTGGACATCATGTTGGAAGGCCCGATCGGCGGAGCTGCATTCAATAACGAATTTGGTCGTCCGAATCTGTGCGGCTATTTTCGCACGTTTGAGTTGCTGGCGCCCGGCGTCGCAGGCCCCGAGGTTCGCGGCTACCACAAGCCCATCATGTTGGCCGGGGGCATCGGCAATATCCGCGAAGGCCATGTTAAGAAAGGTGTGATGGCGGAGGGTGCGTCGATCGTGGTGCTGGGTGGCCCTGCGATGTTAATCGGCTTGGGCGGTGGAGCGGCTTCTTCGATGGCTTCTGGGACTTCGTCTGAAGATCTAGATTACGCCTCAGTGCAGCGGGGCAATCCGGAGCTGGAGCGTCGCTGCCAGGAAGTGATCGACGCGTGTTGGGCCCTCGGCGCCGAAAGCCCCATCGTTTCCATTCATGATGTGGGTGCAGGCGGGCTTTCGAATGCTTTGCCCGAGCTGATTTTTGACTCCCAAAAAGGCGGAATTCTGGAGCTACGGAGTATCCCGAGCGAGGAGCCCGGGATGTCGCCCTTGGAGCTTTGGTGCAACGAGGCTCAAGAGCGCTACGTGCTCGGGCTCGATCCTGAAAAGCTCGGCGTTTTTCGAGCGATTTGCACTCGAGAACGCGCTCCGTTTGCCGTGGTGGGCACGGCCACTCTGGACGGCTTGTTGAAAGTTCAAGATAGCCACTTCAAAAATATCCCCATCGATCTGCCGTTGCAGGTTTTACTTGGGAAGCCGCCTAAGATGGTGCGCCGCGTCGAACGCGGAAGCTTTGACGTGCCTAAGGCACCGGTCCTCGACGTCTCGATTGCCGAAGCCGCCGAACGGGTGCTGCGCTTACCGACGGTCGCCGATAAGAGTTTCTTGATCACCATTGGGGACCGCAGCGTCACGGGCCTTGTCTGTCGTGACCAAATGGTGGGGCCGTGGCAGGTACCGGTGGCGGATGCGGCCGTGACAGCGAGTTCGTTTGAAGGTTACACGGGCGAAGCTTTTGCAATGGGCGAACGAGCACCTCTCGCACTTTTGAGCGCTCGGGCTTCGGCGCGCATGGCAGTGGCTGAGGCACTCTTGAACCTCGCGAGTGCGCCGATTTCGCGCCTTTCAGACGTCAAACTCTCGGCAAACTGGATGGCAGCTGCGGGCCAGCCCGGGGAAGATGCTCGCTTGTTTGATGCTGTTCGAGCGGTGGGTGAGGAGTTGTGTCCGGAGTTGGGGATCGCGATTCCCGTCGGTAAGGATTCGCTGTCGATGCGCACGGTTTGGGAAGAGGAGGGCAAGAAGAAGAGCGTGACCTCGCCACTCTCGCTGATCGTGACTGCGCTTGGCCCGGTGTATGACGTTCGGCGTGCGCTCACGCCGGAGTTGTCCCAAAGCGAGGGGGCGACACGGCTGCTGCTGGTGGATCTTGGGCGAGGGAAGCAGAGGCTGGGTGGTTCCTGTCTGCTGCAGGTCTTCGGTCAGGTGGGCGCCGAGGCTCCCGATCTCGAATCCGCTGCCGATCTCAAGGGGTTTTTCGCTGTGATACAGGCGTTGAATAGCGAGGGGTTGCTCCTCGCTTATCATGACCGTTCGGACGGTGGCTTGTTCGTCACCCTGCTTGAAATGGCCTTTGCTTCGGGCATGGGGCTTGAGGTCGAGCTGAGTGAACTCCCGGGTGAGCTGCTTTCAGTGCTGTTCTGCGAGGAGCTTGGAGCCGTGCTGCAAGTTCGTGTGAGTGATGTGGCACGCGTGAAACGGGCTTTCTCTGAGGTGGGCATGCCGGGCGTCGTCTTCGATGTGGGTGTGCCCAATAGTTCAGAGAACATTACTTTCGCACGCGCTGGCGCATCGGTATTTGTGGGTCTACGTCCGGTGTTGCGCGGGATCTGGTCTGAGACAAGCTTTCGCATGCAGGCGCTGCGCGACGATGTGGCGTGTGCCAACGAAGAACAGGCGGGGCGCTTGGAGCGGGGCAAGCTGGGGCTCTCGGTGCAGGCGACCTTTGATATCAATGACGACATCGCTGTCCCGTTCGTGTTGAGTGGTATTCGACCCAAAGTCGCCGTGTTGCGCGAACAAGGCGTGAACGGTCAGGTTGAGATGGCGGCCGCCTTCGACCGTGCTGGATTCACGGCCGTGGATGTTCACATGAGCGATATCTTGGAAGGACGCGTGACGCTCGGCGATTTCTCGATGTTGGCCGCTTGCGGCGGATTTTCCTATGGTGATGTGTTGGGAGCGGGGGAGGGGTGGGCCAAATCCATCTTGTTCAACGCGCGCGCCCGCGATCAATTCATCGAATTCTTTGCGCGAACCAATACGCTGACGCTTGGCGTGTGCAATGGCTGTCAGATGCTTTCAAATCTACGAGAGCTGATGCCGGGGGCTCAAGATTTCCCGAAGTTTGTGCGCAATCGCTCGGAGCAATTCGAGGCGCGTCTTTCGCGCATTCGGATCGAGGCTTCTCCTTCTATCTTGCTGGCTGGCATGGAAGGTTCCTTGCTCCCGATTGCGGTCGCGCATGGCGAAGGGCAAGTCGAGTTCGCCAATGCCGCGGAGTGTGAACGCTTGACGCGGGCCTCACTCGTGAGCGCGCGGTTCGTGGACGATAGGGGTGCGCTGACAGAGCGCTATCCCGAAAATCCCAATGGCTCAAAAGCTGGCATCACTGCCATCACGACTCCCGACGGCCGGATCACTCTGATGATGCCGCACCCGGAACGCGTGTTCCGGGCTGTGCAACACTCGTATCGTCCCAAGAGTTGGCGGGAAGATGCGCCTTTCATGCGCTTATTCCGCAATGCGCGCGTCGCTCTGGGCTAGCCCAAACCGCGCGCGTCGGTGGCTGCTTTCACTCGGCTGACGCCTAGTGCGAATGCGGCAGTGCGCATATTACACTTGAGCTCCGCCTGCATGTCGCAGATGGCTCGGTAGGCATCGACAATTCGCGTCTCAAGCTCGGTGTTCACTTTCCCTTCGGTCCACTTAAAATTCTGAGTGTTCTGCACCCACTCGAAATAGCTCACGGTGACGCCACCTCCGTTCACCCAAATATCAGGCAGGCAGACGATCGAACGTTGCGTCAGGATTTCGTCTGCCTCAAAGGTAACGGGGCCGTTGGCGGCCTCCAGCACATAGGTAGCTCGGACTTGGCCGGCGTTCTTTTCATGAATCACATGCCCCAAGGCCGCAGGAACCAAGACGTCGCAATCCGAAACCAGCAGCTCCTCATTGGAGATGAGCCGGGTTCCGGCGCAGTTAAGCACCTTCCCGGTCGTCTTGTGGTGCGCCAAGAGCAGGGGAATGTCGATGCCTTGGGCATTCTGGACACCACCGTGGGCATCACTCACCGCCACGACTTTGCCGCCTGCTTCGGCCACAAATTTCGCGAACCAACTTCCCACGTTGCCAAAACCCTGAATGGCGAAACGTGTTTGCGTGAAATCGCGCCCCGCCGTCTTCAAGACCTCACGGATCGCAAAATAACAACCACGACCGGTTGCTGCTTCTCGGCCCAAAGAGCCGTGCAGTGCCAAGGGTTTGCCGGTGACCACGGCCGGGCTAAAACCGTTGCGCTTGGAGTACTGGTCGAAGATCCAGGCCATGACCTGGGCATTCGTGTTCATATCCGGTGCTGGAATGTCTTCGTTGGGGCCGATGGTGCTGCCCAGTTGGTCGACGAATCTGCGCGTGAGACGCTCAAGCTCCCCCCGACTGAGCGTGCTTGGGTCCACTTGGATCCCGCCTTTTGCGCCACCAAACGGCACATCTGCCACCGCTGTCTTCCAGGTCATGAGGCTGGCGAGTGAGCGCACTTCGTCGATTTCAACTTTCGGATGGTAGCGGAGGCCACCCTTGAACGGGCCTCGAGAGTCATCGTGCTGCACACGGTAGCCGATGAAAGTTCCAATCGTTCCGTTGTCGAGTTCGATGGGGAGCTCAACTCGGATCTCGCGGTTCGAAGTGATGAGGCGTGTTGTGTAGCGGGCGTCGAGCTTAAGTCCAACCATCGCCTGTTGAATGAATCGGTTGGTGGATTCGTAGGCACTGGGTGTCATGGGGGTAACCAAGTGGCAGAGGGGGGAACCTTAAGCGTAACCTGCGACCAGGGGACAAGACTAATCCTGAGCTACTTCGGTAAGTGCTGTGTGGACACAGTCGAGGAGTTGCTTCCTTGTAAACGGCTTAGCCAAGAGCCGACCGATGGGCACTGCAGATCCGCGCAACTGGGCGACATCTGCGTAACCTGACAGAAAGAGTGTTCGGACGTTGGGCGACAGCAGGCGGAGGCGTTCAGCGAGCTCGAACCCACCCATCTTGGGCATGACCACATCCGAAATCAACAGGCCTATCTGAGCCTCCAAACCAAGAGCGAGCTCAAGCGCTTCGACGCCATTCGCGGCCGAGAGCACCCTGTAGCCGGCATCTGTGAGCACTCGGGCGCCGAGCTCGCGGAGCGCTTGATCGTCTTCAACCAACAGCAGGGTTGCAGAACTTCGCGCGGAAATCTGAAGCGGCGCTGACGGTTGGGCGGTTGCGGGCGGCGAATCTGAGATCGGAAGCAGAATTCGAAATCGAGTACCCATTCCCTCCCGTGTCTGAACATCGATAGCCCCGCCATTCTTGCGTACGATCCCATACGAAGTGGCAAGCCCAAGGCCGGTACCCGCGCCTACTTCTTTGGTGGTGAAGAAGGGCTCGAAGAGGTGTTGGCGTTCATGCTCGTTCATCCCCTTGCCGGTGTCTTCGACATCAATGAAGGCGTAGAGCCCCGCCGACAAATGTGCGGGCTCGGTGCCGTCTAAGAGAACAGAGCCTGTGGAGATGGAGAGGCTACCCCCATTGGGCATCGCGTCGCGTGCGTTGATGGCTAGATTGATCAGCACCTGGGAGATCTGTCCAGCATCGACGAGGCTCATCACGGGGTCTCGGCACAGAGTGAGACAGAACTCTACATTCTCCTCGATGACGCGTGCCAGGATCCGCCTCGCATCGCTCACTAGGTTGTTGAGATCCACGACGCTGGGTGCGTGGGGCTGCTTCCTGGCAAAGGCCAGTAGCTGCCCGGTGAGGTCGGCACAGCGGTGCACGGCGAGCTGAATCGCATGCAAGCTCTCGTTCGCGCCTGAAGAAGTCGGCGTTTCCTCGAGGATCGCTTCGACATGGCCGAGGATAGCCGTTAATAGGTTGTTAAAATCATGCGCCACGCCGCCCGCTAAACGACCCATGCTGTCGAGCCGGAGTGCGCGCGAAACCTCTTGCTCAAGTCGTATTCGCTCGGTGATGTCTTGGGAAACCACCACGATTCCCACCACTTGCCCCTGTACGTCGAATTGGGGGAATTTCTCGGTCTGTACCCAGCGTTGCCCTTCTTCCGTGTGAATGGGCTCGACGATCCCGCGCTTCGGTTTCCCTGAGCGAAGCACCTCGAGATCGTCGGCAAAATACTGGGCGGCTTCGGCTGGATACCAGCGCTCCGTGGGCGTGCCGACCATGTCCTCAGGCGTGACCCCAAGACTTGAGGCCACCGCTTGATTGACACGCAAGATCCGATTGTGCGCGTCCTTGTAGAAAATGTACGCGGGGAGGGCGTCGAGAATCAGTTGTAGATCGTGCAGCGCACGCGCCAACTCGATGCTTGTTGTTTCCACTTCGTCTTCTGCGTTCATTGCTGCGCTCGCGCGGCTCCCGAGTTTTGAATCAAAGCCCCACCCTCAAAGGTAGCGGCTCTTTCCGGCCTTTGCTACGGGGATGAAGCGCGTTCGGCTAAACGGAAGCTGGTGTGATGGGGAGCCCCCATTCATCTCTAGACACCTGTACCATTCCGATCGCCCAGCCCATGGTGTAGCGTGCGTTGATCTCGCTCAGCGCGTTCAAATGCAACCCATGCTGATCGCGCCACGTGAAGGCATCGACTCCGAACGGACCGAAATATCCGGCTCTTGCGAGCGCCCGGGCCACGCGTTCGGCCGCTAGGTTCACGCCTTCAAGCCTGTAGCCTTCACACTCGTCAACTGTCGCGAGTCGAGCACTCTGCCAGGCGCGATACTCATCGACCACTTGCACACAAACGTGACCAAGCCGCCAAGTTCCGTGCGCTGATACATAACCGTGCGTTGAGAACTCACGCTCAATCTCGACCAACGGCTCAGCCCAAATGCCGTCCTTGAGGGCGACGGCAAACCAGCGCTCATCATCCGCGGAGAGAGCTCGGGTGACTCTGCGTTGGCCACGGCCCGCGAATCCGTAAGGGCGTTTGAACAACCAGGGGCATTGCCGAGCTTCCTTCAACGTTTCGCTGAGCTCGGCCGCGTCCGAAATGAAGCGTGCGCCAGGGACACCGGCACCGAGTTCCAGACCAAAGTGTCGGTGATTGACCCGCCGGAGCACTTCGAATGCGGGCGTTGGTTCCGGCGTGGCGCCTGCCTTTTGCAACGCTGACAGTGCGCTCGGCGTGGGACAGAAGGCACGCCCGCGGCAACCCTTGAGTTCGGGGGGTAAGCTGGAATTGTGAACCAGCAGATGATCTTCGGGACGGAGCAAGTGTTGGGCGCGTGGCAGGAATTGCTCGAGTTGGCGGCGGATCTTTGCCCCGGGCTCCCAAGCGCTTGGATTTTCAAGCTCCAAAGCAGCTCCCAAATTCAAGAGCCAGGCTACGCTTGCCATGTCCGTAGCCGGTGAAGGAACTCAGGCCGCATGCCAGCGCGCTCGCGCCGTGACTCATGCAGCGATTTTCCGCGCATCATGAGCGGCGAAAGAGGCGCGGGTAAGTGTGAGCACCAGGTTTCAAAATCTTGACCGAGGGTCCAACGCTCAAACCAGTGGACCCCAAAGGCGACGTGCGCCACCTCTTCTTCCCCTACGAGACGTTGCAGGGCCGCACCTTCGCTATCGCCTGCTTGTTCAAAGCGCTCCGCGAAAAGCGCCGAGTGCTCCAAGTTGGCGGCTTCCAAGCCCATGCCCATCAGCGCCACAAATTCGAGCTTGCTTTGGCAGGTGGGCACCCGCTCCCAAAACCAATCTCGAACCTTGAAATCTCCGAGTTGGTGCCCCAGGCGTTGAATGTGCGCGTGGTAGAGCTGCATGTGGCGGATCTCATCCTGACAGATCGCGAGCAATCCCTTTCGGAAGGCCAGCTCCGCGTCGCTGAAAGCTAAGAGAGCCCAGCACATGAGCTCGGCTGCTTGAAGCTCGTGGTGAAAGAAGGTGTGGAGCAGCTTGGCGCGTGCGCTCTTCTCGCTGAGATCTTGAGGAACCCGTGTCCCAGCACTCGCCAGTGTGAGTTCGCTTGGGCGCCCTGGCGAAAGCAAGCGCAGCGGCACGGGAGCTTCGCCCCAGCTTGAAGGCGGGCAATCGGGAGAAAGCTTGTAGGCGAGGCTTTCTGAAAGTACGTAGCGCTTGGCCCAGGATTCGGTGGTCTCCGTGTCCGCCAACATCTAGGTACGCTAGCAATGAAGCCTCCGCTCGTAACCCTGCCCGTGTTTCCCGTGTCTGCGCGCCTGGCTGCCTGTTCGCACCGTCCGCCTTGTCCAGGATGCCCGCGCTTCGGTGAGGTGGGGCCCGCCAAGGAACGCGTGCTTGCGATCATGGCGCTCGCCCAGGAGAGCGGTATCGAAGCTCAATGGGTGTTCGGTCAGCGCGCGGGCTTTCGGAGGCGAGCCAGGCTGGCCGTGCGGGGGCGTGCAGGGAAACCGAAGCTCGGTATCTTTGAGGCCGGAACCCACCGCGTCGTGGATATTCAGGAGTGCATGATCCACCACCCTGTGATCAACGAGGTGGCGCTGGCGGTTCGGCGTGTCGCCAAGCGGCTCGGCACGACGAGCTACAGCGAACAGTCGGGTTTTGGGCTGTTGAGGGGCGTCCAAATCGCCGTCGAACGCGCCCACAATCGAGCTCAAGTGGTGGTGATCACTAATGACACTCAGATCGAGGCCAGCCGCGGATTCTTAGAGGGCATGCTCGAAGAGCTAGGCGAGAAGCTGCATAGCTTGTGGTGGAATGGTAACGCCGAGTCGACGAATCGAATTTTGGGCGATCAATTCGAGCATGTTCTTGGGGAAGAATTCCTCGTGGAGGAGTTTGGTGGCGCCGAAATATTTCTTGGGCCGGCAGCTTTTGGCCAAAATAATAGCGAATTATTCGAAGCTGTGGTGCAGCGAGTGCACGGTTGGGTGCCAAGCGGTGCGTCGGTTGTTGAGTATTACGCGGGAGCCGGAACCTTCGGACTCGGGTTGCTCGCCCAGGGCAAAAGCGTCGCATTCAACGAACTTCATCCTGGCTCGCTCGCTGGCCTAGCGCGGGGGATCGCAAGTTTGCCAGAAGCGGCTCAGGCGCGCGCCCGAGTGAGCGGAGGAGCGGCGGGGGACTACCACGCGCTCTATTCCGGCTCGGATGTGGTGATCGTCGATCCGCCTCGGAAAGGGCTGGATGCTGGGCTTTTGGAAGGATTTGCCGCGGCGCCGCCCGAACGACTCATCTACGTGAGCTGCGGCTTTGAAGCGTTCGAGCGCGAAGTGCGCGCCTTGAGCGGTGTGCTCGCGCTCCGCGAACTCTGGACCTACGATCTTTTCGCCTACACCGAACACACGGAGACGGTTGCGCTCTTCGAGCGGGGCTGAGTGTGTCAGGCATGGCGCCTGGCAGTCGCGTGCCTAGTATTTCCACAATTTCAAGGTTTGGTCGCCTGAACTCGAGAGCAGCTTCTGCCCATCTGCAGTGAAGCTGAGGGCGTACACGTTGGCTGTGCCCGTGTGGCTCAACGTCTGAACCAGCTCCAGGGAGGGAGCTTCAGCTTTCGACTTAAAGATACGGATCTTGCCATCATAGGACGAGGTGAACCACTGATTCGTGGTCGCGTTGAATCGAACTTGGTGGATATTGTTCGCATAGTGCTCGAAGCTGGCGCTGAGCAATGGGGCGTCTACCCGGATCAGCTCCAGTTTTTCCCCGCCCACGGCGAGCAGCTTCTCATCCTCTGAAAAATCAAGCGTGTGCGCGTATTTAGGGGCTGGTACAGAGAACAGCGACCGTTGGGCAGACAAATCAATCACCTCAACCCGGTTGGAGGGATAGTAGATCACAGCCAGAAGCTTGCGCGATGCTGAGAGCGCCCAATCGTCCACACGTTCCACAAAGCTGGCGAGTAGCACTGGCGTGAGCGGTGCGGCCCCGGCGTCGAGGCGATAGATAACGAGCTCGGATTTCTGCGCAGGGATCTCGGAAAGGGCCGCGCCCAACAGTTGCTTGTCAGATGCAAAACGCAGCTGGTCGGCGCCGACAGCCGAGACCTGCTGCACCGCAACGCCAGTCCTGGCATTGAGCAGGGTGAGGCCTTCCCGGGTGCCCAACAGTACGCAGATTTCTGACGGAGGGCAGCTGTTGTTGGCGGCGGGCCAGAGCGTCGCATCGAAGGCTTCAAACGTTTTCAGATTGGGGAGTGGTGTTTGTGCCAGCTTCAGTCCATTCGAGATTTGAAAGAGACGCAGATTAACATCTAGATCGCTAATCACAAATGCAAACTGCCCGTCGTCAGTGATTTCAGACACGGCGAGGTGGCTTTGCCCTACGCGGAGTGTCTTCCTAGCAGCCCAATTCTTTGTTTGTCCAAGCCTTGGCGGAACGGACGTTCGAGCGGGCTCGCTCGAAGCGCGCCAGGGCCACGGCTCAATCATTCGAAAGGAAGCGGTGGACATTGAGAATGCGTTGACTGCCAGAGTGGACGTGGAACGCTCGCGTGCGACGGCTGTCAGAGCCGAAGGTGGAGGCGGTGTTGGGGAACGTTCGGTCGACGGTGCTCGCACTTTTGCAACAGGCGTTGAAGCGGGGTGAGGGGCCTGGCAAGCCGCAAAGCCAAGCATCCACAACCCAGGTGCATGCCATCCGAATACCCTTCGCGCCTTACTCATGTGGTCACAGTATCGAGTCTTCCCATGCGTCACAAACGAAAAGATGTTGGTTGCGCAGCCATGCATGCTGTCGTAAGCGGTGTTACGTGACCGACGTTGCACATAGAAGTCCCGAACGGGGCGGGCGTGTTCGCACGCGACAACAGGTATTGGTCCTCTATCTCGCGCTGCCGCAACTGGATAGCCGAGTGGTGGGTTGGTCGTTCTACGACGGAGCTAGCCAACAGGATCGCGAAGCTCACGGCGTGGAGGTTGAGCCTCCGTACTCCTCAGGGCTCGAAGCGCTCCGGGATGGTTGGCGGTTGATTGAGTATCCCAGGCTCGAAAACCCCGCACCCGGTCGCGAATACCAGGTGGGGTACCTGCAGGCCGAATTCGTGTTCGAGAAAATCATCGACAGCAGCGCTCCGTTGCCGGTTGCGGAAGGCGAGTCTGTGTGATGGTAGATCTTCGCCTCACCACGTCCGAGATGGCCAGCTTTGTTACCCAAGGCACTGTGCGCTGTGATGAAATCGTGCCGCCAGAGCTGTGCGCGCGGGTTCTCGAAGAAATGAAAGGAGGCGCTTACGGTGGCGACATCTTCAAAAATACGGGGCAACTCCTCACGGAGCAGTGGCCAGGCTCAGGCATGCAAGCTGTGCTTCAGGTTCCGAAAGTGCGCGCGGTGCTCGAAAGCCTAGTAGGTCCAGATCCGCGCTACGATCACCACGCCGTGCACCTTTCGCCGGCAGGCAACTTGCGCGGGCAAGATATCCACCAAGATGCCGAATACGATGTGCGATGCACAGCCTTTGACATCCAGGCGTCGTTCTTCTTTCACGATGTCACGGCCGCAATGGGCGGCACGCTCTTTTTGCCTGGCAGCCATTATAGGCGTGTTCGCGTGAGCGCGATTGGCCGCTATCAGAATATCGTGGGTCAAGAGCAAACCGTTTGTAAAGCGGGCACGGTGGTATTTTGGCATCACAATCTCTGGCATTGCGGGCGCGGCAACAACACCGATCAGACGCGCTACATGTTCAAGCTGCGCGTGAACGCCCGCGTGAAACAGGAGCGGCTGTTTAACTACACCGAGCTGCCGGTGGCTGAATTGCGAAAGATTTTTGAAGTTCGTCACCCATTTAGCGGTAATGATGAGCGCACGGAAACGCTGAATCGCATTCGCTTGTGGCGCTACTTAACCGGGGACGCAAGTTGGGATTGCACGTCCTGGTGGAGTCGCATTGAAAACGAATTGTAGCCTCAGGTGTGGCTATTGATTCCAAAAAACTCTTGGATCGCCACGAGGATCTTACCTCGTTCGGTCAGCAATCGTTTCTTTTTAGCTTCGGCGTCCAGATCGTCACGAACCACGTCCAGCTCCACTCGGCGCTGGGCGAGCGCCAGGGAAATCTCGTTGGCGAACGCAGGGCGTGAGGCCAACAGGTCTTGGAAGTTGCTCTTGTTGATGCGCACACACACCACGTCGCCGCGGGCACGCACGGTGGCTTCGCGTGGAGCCACGGTCATGAGTGCAATCTCGCCGAAGAAATCAGGTGCTTTCATACTCGCCACCACGCGCTCTTGCCCCTCGGCCGACGCAACCCGCACCTCCACTTCGCCTTCAGCCAATACGCAAAGGCAATCGGCTGCTCCTCCTTGAACGGCGATGAGCTCAAGTGGCGCAAAGCGCGCGCGACTCGCGTGCCGAGCCAGTGCCGCGATTTATGCTTCAGAAAGCAAAGCGAAGACACTGACACTCGTCAGTGCGCGCGGGATGTTGGCGCGCATAAGCGCCGCAAAAATGTGCTCGCATACCAACGAACTCACAGGCTCCTCGTCGGCAAGATCGGTGAGCCAAAAACGCACCGTGTAGTAGGCGAAGCTATCGCGATTCTCCTTGGCCAGATCAGTGCACATGCAGTGGGGCAAGGGCTCCTTCACCACGCCCTGGATCGGGGATGTCGCGAGCGCCTGGTCGACGGTGTGGATCACGGCGCTCGGCGGGTGACGAAAACCTACATTGAAGTTGACTTGAACGCGGTGGTGAAGCGGAGCGTGAGCGCGTGTCTCAGTCGCGGGTTTCAATCACGGTGTGCCGCCAGCGCACCTGCTTGACCTGACCTTGCTGCTTGTTTTCGAGCTCGATCCAGTCCCCCTCGTTGATGGAATCATCGATCTGAAGGGCCAGCCCACCTATGACATTGCCGAGAGTTGACTGAAGCGAGAGGCCAATCACCGCGGCCGCCACGGCGCTTGTGGCGACAATGCTAGCGATATTGAAATCGGCACTGTGCAGCTATCAGCGCGGCAAAGATTGGAACGACTGAACGAAACCCAAGCATTCCCCCTAACAGATGGCAAGCACGAGCGGGTTCAGGTGAAAGAACTAGCGTCCGGGTGTTCGGCCAAGAGAAATGGAGGCCGCTCAGGCGGGCCTTGAATGATTTCCCCTGAAGGTGCTACTTTACAGCTTGATTGCATGTGTGGAATGGCGTTCATGGCTCGGTTAACCGCTTCTTTGTTCGTGCTGTTGGCGGTCGGGCTCTTGTCCGCCCCTGGCGCAGCTGCGGAACCCAAGGCCTTCACTTTAGGCCAGCCGGCAGCTGAGGCGCATCTCGCCTATGGCGCGTACACTGGCGATGGGAAAGCGAACCCCTACGGGTTTGGTCTGGGCCTGCGCGGCGGCGTCACGCTGCCAGAAAATCTTTACGTGGGCGCCTTGCTTGAGTACTACTTCGGCTCGAGCGAGACGCGCAGCGATGGGTTCTTCGATGCCATCAAGAGCAGCGCCAACTTCTGGTTGCTGCAAGCTGAGCCCGGGTACGACTTCGCAATCTCGGATGAAGTAGTGCTGCGCCCTCAACTCAATCTTGGATTTGCCTACGCCCACCGCAACGACTGCATCGCCGACGTTTGCGACCGCCAAAGCGATGCGAATTTGTCCCTGGCCCCAGCGGGAACCTTGCTGTATCGCGGCGAAGGCTACGTGATGTATTTCGGGATGCGCTACAGCGAAGTCTTTACGGCTTCTGATCGCAGCTCAGGCAGCGGATTCGTGATGACAATCGGTGTCGGGACGCCACTCGAGCAGCTCGGTGTCCGCTTCTAGTTGCGCACTGCGCACTTCAAATCTGCCCGTTCAACCGTGTCCGGGATAGCCGAAATGCTCGACGAATTGCTGATGGAGCACGGGCGCCGCGCCTGAAGACATTTGGTTCGGCCGGTAACCCGTCCCGATAGAAAAAACTTGAATTTTGAGACCATCGACCTTGAAGCGTGCGCGCCAATCCTTGTGCGCCACGACCGAAAATTCGCCCTCCAGACGGATCCGACGGTACGCATGGGGAGTTGCGCCCAGGCTGAGGTTCTGGGTCAGAATCGCTGTTAGGTTGAAGCCGCGCTCCCGAAGGAAGGAGAGCTGTTCTTCTGCACGCGGTAGGAATGTGACTTCATGTTGCCGCGCGTCGTCGGTCGCTGAGGCGCCTTGTACCCAGCTGGTTGGGTTGTCTGAGGAGGGAAGCGGGTGCGGTGAATCCGCATAGGCAACGTAAGGTTTGATATCGAGCACCGGAGTCCCGTCCAGGATATCGAGCCCGTGCACGTGCAGCTTCAGGCCAACGATGCTGTCGAGCATCACCAGGCTCATCCCAATCGGATTGGGGCGATATGGGGAACGCGTCGCGAACAAACCACGTTTGATTTCGCTCCTCGGCGGACGCACCTTCGGGCGCCACCCCAGATTACGGTCAAACCAAAATAGCACCCAGATGTGAGAGAATCCTGAGAGGTCGGCGAGTGCATCTTCAAAGCCCTTCCCCGCCATGAGCTCAATCACCCCCGCGGCATCGGGTCGCACGAGCCCTTGGCGCGGCGCCTCCACGCGTTCGGTAAACGGGGAGTGGACAACACCGATGGGATCAAGGATCAGCTGAGCCACGCGAATTGTCGAGGATTGTAGGGGAGTTTTGCCCCCTAGCCAAACAAGCGCCCCCGGGTAGTATCCGCGCCGTGACCAGAATTGTCTCCAAGTTCGGTGGTTCCAGCGTAGCAAGCGCGGAGCAGCTCAAGAAGGTCCGCGCTATCATTCAAGCAGACTCACGCCGGCGGGTTGTCGTGGTCTCGGCACCCGGCAAACGCCACAGTGCGGAAGCCAAGGTGACTGATCTCCTTTACCTTTGCCATCGGCTCGCAGCGATTGGTCAGGATTTCTCTAGCCCATTTAGCAGTGTTCGTGAGCGCTTCGTCGAGATCCAGAGGGATCTTGCGCTCGGCCAGGGGATATTAGCTGAGGTTGATGCGCTCGAAGTTAGCCTCCGCAGCGAGTGCACGCCAGATTTTGTTGCGTCACGCGGTGAGTACTTGCTTGGGCGTTTGGCCGCGGAGTTTTTGGGGGCGCAATTCATCGAACCAGCTGAGTGTGTTCGGATCAGTCCGAATGGGTCGGTCCACCCCGAGACGTACGAGCTGCTCGGTGAACGTCTCCAAGATCTCGACGCGCTGTACGTTATCCCTGGGTTTTACGGCTCGGATCTGGCAGGGCACATCAAGACGTTTTCGCGAGGGGGCTCGGATATATCGGGCTCCATCGCCGCCCGCGCCATTCACGCAGAGCTCTACGAGAACTGGACGGATGTTTCCGGCTTGCTGATGGCCGACCCGCGCGTGATCGAAAACCCCAAGCCGATGGTCGAGGTCACCTACCGTGAGCTGCGCGAGCTTTCGTACATGGGCGCCTCGGTGCTCCACGACGAAGCCACGTTACCGGTACGTGAAGTGAATATTCCCATTCGCATCATGAACACCAATCAACCGAGCCACCCGGGCACTCGAATCAGCGAGCACCTGTCGACCGAGGTCGAAAAGTCGACCGAAATAGCTGGAATCGCCGGCAAGAAGGGCTTCTCCATGATCGCCCTCGACAAAAGCTTGATGAACAAAGAGGTGGGCTTTGCCTATCGACTGCTCGGTATCTTCGAGCGCCACGGGCTCAGTGTCGAACATTGCCCCTCCAGCATCGACAGCATCAACGTCATCTTGGATAGCGCGATCCTCGGCGAAAAACGCGACAGCGTGATGGACGAGATCAAACGCTCGCTTCAACCCGATAAGCTCACCTATGAACCAGAGCTTGCCCTGATTGCCGTGGTGGGCGAGGGGATGAGCCGCACGGTTGGGATCGCCGCCAAAGTATTTGTGGCGTTGCGCGACGCCAACGTGAATATTCGCGTGATCAACCAGGGCGCTTCCGAACTCAACATCATCGTGGGCGTCGTGCCCGATGATTTCGAGAAAGCTCAGCGCGCCCTGTACGCGGCGTTCGTTCCGTCCGCGTAACTGAACATCTACCGGGTTTCCGTTTTAGCGGCCGGGTGGTGCGAAACGGACAGGTGGCGCGAACGGACGACTATTCTTAGGAGGCGCGCCCGCAGGAGCGGGGCTGATGCGCACATCGGGGTCGCGCGCGTCAGGACGGCCTGATTTCTGGGCGAAAGCGCTCGCGACAGCGCGGTTCACTTCCAGCGTTGTGAAGCCTTCTTCAATCCGTATGGAACCCACATCCGAGCCGTGGATCCCGCCTCGGCGACACACCATGCTGAGGATCCTTTGCGGCGTCGCCCCGTGCCGGTTCCCCATGCTCACACGAAAACGCGCAAATCCAACTTCGCCGGCACTTCGCTCAACCGGGCTCTGTGTGCCAGGCTGAAACGGTCGCGGCGCTGGCCCGCGCGGTCCATTCATCGGAGAGGGTGCTCGAGCACCGGGAAGCAGATTTTGCAGCGGCGCTTTGCGAGCTGGTGCTGGGGGAGCAACATTGCGTAACTCGCGTGCCTCACACGGGCCTTGGATTTTCGCGGTCGCAAGAAGCCGCGCGATCAACTCGGCTGGATCCTGCTCCACGAGTAATTCCCGGGCGAGCGCCAAATAATCAAGCGGTCCCGGCACAGGCGCCTGGAGCTGCTCCTGGATTGCGGCCTTAATACCTTCGAGTTGCAGCTTCTCAATTGCCTTCACGTCAGGCGTCGGTAAAAAGCGTCCGCGCACTGCAGCCGCTGTGAATAGGCGTTCAGCGCGTGCACGCGATCGGGCAGGCACGAGCAAGATGCTCCGACCCTTCTTGCCTGCTCTGCCGGTGCGTCCGCTCCGATGCACATAGAGCTCCGCATCCGACGGCGGATCGACGTGCACCACCAATTCGATGTCCTCCACGTGGATCCCGCGTGCCGCTACATCGGTAGCAACCAAAATGCTCGTTTGCCCGTTTTTGAAGGCCGCGAGGGCGCGATCACGCTGCCGTTGCTCGAGTTCCCCACTGATCGGAGCCGCGGAGAAACCCTGCTCGTTCAAGAAATCAGAGAGGTCCCGAACATCCTGCCGGGTTCGCGCAAAAACGAGCGTCTTCTGGCCGAGCGAGGCGAGCAGGGTGTTGATGAGAGCATTCTCGCGATCATCGGGATGGATCAGGTGCGCGATGTGTTGGATGTCAGCGTTCGCAGATCCGAGTGGCGTTCCCTCAAGCTGCACCGCCTCCTTCTGATAGCGTTGAGCGAGGCGTTTGATTTCCGGTCGGAAGGTTGCCGAGACGAAGTGCGTGCGGCGGCTCTTCGGGGAGCTTTCGACGATCTGATCGAGTTCTTCGCGAAACCCGAGATCCAGCATCTGATCGGCTTCGTCGAGAACCAGTGTTTCGAGGGCCGACAGGTCGAGAACTTTGGTCCTTAGGTGATCGCACACTCGCCCAGGCGTCCCCACTAAGATGCCGCGAAACTTGTGCAGCAAGCGGCGATCTCCGGGCACGCTGGTGCCGCCCGTGACCGAAACGACCTGCGCTTTGAGGTAGCCAAGGGCCCAGCGGAGTTCGCGCTCCACCTGAGTGGCGAGCTCGCGAGTGGGCACGATGACAGCCACGCGGGGGGCAGCTCCCAAGAAATCCGGACGCGCGGGCTCGGTGGCGCGCTCCCACGTTTGGGCCAAAACCATCGCGATGGCCAGCGTCTTGCCGGAGCCCGTCTGAGAAGAAATGCGGAAGTCAACTTCGGAATTTCCGTGCGCAACCACAGCTTCTTGCACAGGTGTGAGAGCCGTAAACCCCTTTTCGCGGAGGGTCTGAGCGAGGCGCCCGTCGATCGAATCAAATGCGTCAGTCATGAAAGTGCGCGGACCCTAGCAGCTTTTTTGAAATTGACGAGGAAACCGAGCGCTCTAACGTCCCGGGTTCCGTTCTTGCCAGAATCCGAGAGCGGGGATCCCCCGAATTTATCGCTGCATAACCTGTACAAGCAGCAACGAGGCACGAACGCGCTCCTCCGAAAGGCCAGCCCGAGCCGCTACTTCCCCGACGCGAGCGGCTCTTCCCAGCTCACTTCGGAGCTCACGTGCGGCATCAATGACTTGCCCTAGGACGCCGGAAGCAGCCTCGGATTTGTCGCCCGCAATGCTCCGCCCAGCGCTTTCGAGCTCGGCAAAGAGCTCTTCAAGCTCCGCGGGTGTAATAGCCAGCGCGCCGAGGCGCTCCCCGATCAAATTGAGCCCAATCGGCTCTTCCTCGCTCGAAAGTAGAGCCTTCACGACTGATGCTAGTTCCTGCCGCAACGTCACGAGGGAAAACCTTAGCATCTTTCCCCGGAGCGGCTTCAAGCCTATATTCGCCGCATGGATCTTATCCCCATGCGCGTGTTCGGGACCGGCGTTGAAGCGCAGCTTGCGAAATCCTTGTTGGAATCCCACGGACTGAAGAGTCACGTGGATGACATGGACTTGCTCCAGTCAGCCATGGGGCGGGTGACTCTCTACGTGGCCTCTGAGGATGTCGAGGAAGCCCGGCGTTTACTGGGCGAAGAAGACGACGACGAAGACGTCACGATTCCCTGAGCAGCTTCGGGACCATACCTGGCACGTCGCCAAAAGTGCTGTTGCTTGTCGTGGCTCTGACGGCGCCAGCGTGTCGAAAGCCGAATCCCGCCACATCTCAGGTGATGGTAGCGGCGAGCAGCGTGGCGCCCACTGTAAGCCTCAGCTTAACTCCGAGCCCTTCAAGAAGCTTGGCCCCGCCCTCTTTGCAGCGATTCTCAACGAGGACCCGGACTCTGCGCTTGAGTATTGTTTCCCCAAAGCAGCCTACGCCCAGGATAAGGCGATCAAGAACCCCGCCGTGGACTGGGAGCGGCGCTTGGTGGCAGCGTTTCGGCGCGATGTTCACGAGTATCATCGCGGCCTCAAGTCTGGTTCGGGGCCAAGCTTTCTCTCTCTCGAAATTTCGGAGCCGAACACACGCTGGATGAAGCGGGTTCCACTGAGCCGAAGTGAGCCCTGGCCGGCTTTGTGGAGTGCACACCAAGTTGGTGTTGATGCCCACCCCGCTGCCGCGGAGCGCGGCCGCCGCCCCTCCCCGGCATCGCCTTCGACCGCTGCGTGAGGGGCACGACGGTTGCGGGGCCGCAGGCGTGCCAGGTGGGCTGCCCTTTTCGTTCCTTGGAAGATAGTAAGCATGCTTACTATCTTGTGTTCGACTTTGAGATAGAGGTCACGGACAAGTTTGGGAGCACTTGGGGATGCTCAACCTCTGAGCGGGCGCGGCGCCGACCCCCGCTTTCGGCAGATCCTCGCCCACGAAGCCCAAGTGGGCGCTTGACAGGCGCTGGCCGTTCTAAGTACAGAACGGCCCCTCTCGCGGGAGTAACTCAGTGGTAGAGTGCGACCTTGCCAAGGTCGACGTCGAGGGTTCGAATCCCTTCTCCCGCTCCAAGAAAACAGCATGAGGGATGCTGTTTCATCGGGGGATGACTTTGGCGAGGCCATCCCGTTAAAACTGCTGTGGCCGCTTCACCGGCCGGATTAAGATGGGGAGCACTTGCGAACCACCCATCACCAAGGGATCTTGAGGAGGTACTCGAATATGTTTCACGACGGCAGCTCTGCGCATCGACGCGCGCCAGCGAGCCAGGCTGCGTGGCTCTTGGTTGCTTTAGCAACCACACTGTCTGCGTGCGGCCCGCGCCCGACTTCGGTTCAAGCGCCGGAACCACCCTTGGCTGCCAAGGCTCCGCCCGCCCAAGTAGCGGCAGCACCAGCAGGTCCGAAATGCGGCCTTCCGGAAGATATTCGAGAAGCCGATTGGCCACGAGTTCTCACCTCAACCCAACCCAAAGAGCTCGCTCCGCCAAGGCCTGGCACGATCACTCTCGCGCTCCTGCCCGATACCCAATACTACGCGGCTTGTCGTTACCCGCACCTGCGGAATCAGTCGGACTTCCTTATGCGAGAGCGCAAGGAACGCAACATCCAAGCGGCGATCACGTTGGGGGACCTCACCGACCACAATGCTCCCGAAGAATGGGAGTTTTTTAAGGCTTCGCTCGAGCCGATCGCGGATGGATTTCCGTTGCTTCTCACCTCGGGCAACCACGATCTCGGCGATCGCGGGACGGCAAAGGATCGAAATACCCTACTCTCCGGCTATTTCGACGAGGCTTGGGCCAAGAAATCCGGCGCATTGAAGGAGGTGATGACGCAGGGAGACCTGCAAAACGCCTTTTACTCGATCGACGTCGGGAAGTTTCGCCTCGGCGTCTTGATGCTTGAGTGGAGCCCGCGCGCGTCCACCGTGCGCTGGGCGAACAGCGTCGTGAAACGCTACACCAATCATCGAGTGATGGTCGCCACCCACGCGTACCTGTATCGGGACTCCACTCGCTATGATTATTCGGCAAAGGGCGCGGAACAAAAATGGAATCCACTCGAGTATGGAACGGCGCAGGGCAAGCTTTCGAAAGAGGGCAATCATGACGGCGAAATGTTGTGGAATGCGCTGATCCGCAAGCACAAGAATATCTTTCTTGTGGTGAGCGGCCACGTGCTCGTGAACGGCACGGGCTTTCTGACGAGCCAGGGCGACGCAGGCAATACTGTCCACCAGGTGCTGGCCAATTATCAAATGCTTGACGAGGGCGGCCTTGGATACCTGCGCTTGCTGGAGCTCACGCCCGACGGCAAAACCTTCCATATGAAGACGTATTCGCCGTCGCTTGGCCTGTTCTCATACGCCCCCGATCAAGACTTCTCGTTCGTTGTCGAGCCGCCCCTCTACCAGTGAGGCAGTCAAGCGCCCAAAAAATGGATCCCCTTGCATGGAAGGCCATCTATTTGAACGCGCCCTGCGTGCCCCACTTGCCTAAAGCGCCGATGAGTCCCATAGCCAAGAAGGTGGCTGGCTCATTCTTGCTCCGTACACGACCCGTCCTATTGACTCTGGGAATGGCGTTCGTTCTTGGCTGCAAAAACGATCCGACCCCATCCATTTCGAGCTCGGAGAGCGACGCCATGAACACAGCTAAAGTCACCATTCATCCGCTAGTGGTGAAACGCTTGGACGGAAGCGAGACGCCACTCTCGGCTTGGTCCGGGAAGGTGCTTCTCATCGTGAATACAGCGTCTGAGTGCGGATACACGCCGCAGTATCAGGGGCTTCAGGCGCTCCACGCTAAGTACGAAGCTCGCGGATTTGCCGTGTTGGGTTTTCCGTCGAACGATTTTGGCGGACAGGAGCCTGGAACCTCTGAAGAGATTCGCAAATTTTGTACGAGCAAGTTTGGGGTGAGTTTCCCAATGTTCGACAAGGTGCGGACAGTCGGCACTGAGCGCGCCCCCCTGTACGCGCGCCTTTCAGACGCCTTGGGCACGCCTAAATGGAATTTTCACAAGTACCTCATCGACAAGGCGGGTCGACCTCTCGCGGCCTGGCCCAGCTCGGTGAAGCCTGATTCCAGCGAGATAGAGTCGGCGATCAAGCTTGCGTTGTCCGCGCCGGACTCCAAAGGCTAGGCTGACTGCGGAGCCTCACTGATTGGTTGCGCCAGGCGTTGGTGTTGCATCCCAGGAAAGGGTGCTGCTGCCATTCGGCATGCGTGCCCGAGACTTCCCGGAAGGCGCCGATGAATAGGTGATCCTGTTGATCTCTCTTTGGTCGGTGTTCAGCAAACGGCACTGGTCCGTTCCGGTGTTGTTGAGCTTAAAGCCATTCAGATTCACCAACAAAAATCCCTTTGCCGGCACCACGCTTCCACTCGGCAAAATGTCCGGCGAGGAACCTCCGCTCATGTCGTCGACATAGGTGCCGGACACGTCAACACTGATCGACGAAGGGTTGTAAAGCTCGATCCACTCGGGACCACTCACCGGCGCCGGGAGACACTCGTTGAACAGGACCGCACAAACGCCGACCCCTGCACATCCCGAATCGCTGCAGTCGATCAAGTCATCATCGTCATTGTCGAGACCATCCTTGCATTGGGCGGGGGTATTTTCCGCGGGCCTGCAGGCAGGGTCGTCGGTACAACCAAAGTCGTTGCAGTCAACGTACGTGTCGTAATCGTTGTCGACGCCGTCGCTACAGCTTCCAGGCGCGCCTGAGCCCTCTGCGGCGGTCAACACACAAGTAGAAACGCCGGCCAGATCGGCCCACTGCCTCGCGAATTCGGTCACGAAGGCTCCCGCGAGCGACGCGTTCTTGATGTAGAGCGTGTTTTCGTCGTTGTTGCTGTTGCCGGCGGCCGTCCAGTTTTGGGAGCCAAGCACCACCGCTTTGCCGTCAGCCACGCCCCATTTGCTGTGTTCCTTGCCCGGCCAATTTTCCACCTTCAAGGGGATCCCTGCGGAGCAGAGCTTGTCCATCTCAGAGCCGACACTCGGCGCGCCAGTGGCGTCCAAGATCACGCGCACCTGCACCCCGCGGTTTTTCGCTGCGACGAGAGCGTCGCCAATTGCGTCGTCCGTCAGAAAGAAGATCGCCACGTCGATGTTCGTGACAGCACCATTAATGAGGGCCAGCATAGCGTGGGTCGCGGCGTCGTCGGTGGGCGCAAAATAGCTCTCCACAGATGTGGTGCCGTCAGTCCAGCGTGATGGTCCAAGAACGTGAGTCGTGTTGTCAGTCTTGTTGCGATGACACAGCCCAGCATGCATCTCCTCGAACTCCGTCTGATAGATAGCTGCTAGCTGCCGCGACGTGGCCACAAAGACGACGTTCGCGCTCAATTCGCCGCCGGTTTCGGTGTCGCTCACGTTAGTGCTGCCCGTCCACACTTTGGCGCCGTCGAAGACGAAGAACTTGTTGTGCATGATGTAGCTGTAGCCAGAACCGCTATCACACACGACGGCACCGGGCCGGAGTGCACTGATCAAGAGGGGCGTGTCCGGATAGGTGTAAGTGCCTTGACTGCCGCAAGCACCGTTTTCGGTGTCGACCACGCCACGTACGTTGACCCCGCGGGCCTGGGCGTTCGCTAAGGCGTCAATAATGGCCTGTTGGGCTCGAACGCCGTAGACGGCAAATTCGATACTGGAGGTCGCACTGTCGATCAGGCTCTTGAGAGCCGAACATGTCGCGCTGGTGCAGGTCGATGAGGCCACGCCATGCTGATTCTTGGAAAAAGAAACTGTGTAAGTGAAGGGCTCAGCCGAAACGCATGCGCCGCAGTCAGCCGCACACGTGGAGCAAGTTTCGCTCGATCCACAAGTTCCATCGCCGCACGCTCCGACACTACAGGCCACGCCACGGCCTAAATCGGGGGCGCCGCAAGCGCCAAAACTCGAAGCAGCGCAGTCCTTCCGCGCGATCGCAGCGCCGTCCTCGCACGAGAATGGACCATTGACACGGGTGCCAACGACCTCGGTGCAAGCGCCACTGCAGTTTTCGATCCAGACCTGCTCGTAGCTGCTCGTCGTAATGCTGGTGCCGCGCGAGATCACGGCTCGGGCACCAGACGCCAGGGCGCCCTGTACGGCCGAGCACGCTGCCGTCCCTGTGCCGGTGGGGTCGCACAAACGGAAAGCAGGGCAACCACTCGCGGCGGTGCAGTAGACTTCAACCTTGTCGGCGATGCTGCCGGCGTAGTCCGTCTTCTGAGCAATTTCGGTGACAAATAGCTCACTGCTCGAGAGGGCTTGCCGGAGGTCCGTGACGCTCAAATCCTCTTCGCTAGTTTCGACCGTACAGCCGATCAGCAGCCCAACCCAAACGCTTGTGAGAACCCACACCGCTCTACTGTGATTGATAACGCCAGTACGCATAAACTTCCACACTCCTTAACCGTGCACCTTAACATGAGCGATTGCG
>Ga0105048_10002101_pt1 | contig 32198 bp, 25 predicted proteins | sample MAT05_FD_78382 | JGI IMG/M metagenome (GOLD analysis project Ga0105048, IMG submission 78382) | Freshwater microbial communities from Lake Fryxell liftoff mats and glacier meltwater in Antarctica - MAT-05 | ecosystem: Environmental > Aquatic > Freshwater > Ice > Liftoff microbial mat | place... | reverse complement strand
TGTTGACGGACGAAGTGCCCAAGTCGAGGCGGGCAAAGGCGGAATTCACGTTGGAGAAACTCGGCCTGAGGGATTCCGAAGTCGTGATCCGCTATCGAAGAATGTTGTACGAGATGTTTCAACTCGGGGAACTGAACCTCGACGGGCTGTGGAGGTTTGCTCCGCTCATCGCCGCAGCGGTCGAGCGATCCGAGTCTGCCGGGTGATCGCCACCGCGCCTATCATATCGATAGCAGTACCAGCCACTAATCGGAACCCGGATGATTGCCCCTTCGACTTTCAGACTCTTCGTCCTTGCCGCGTTGGCGCGAACCTATCCGCGCGTCGTTTGGATGTACCGGAACAAGACCTGGCTGCTGCAGGAAACGCTGCTGCCGATTCTGTCGGTGTCGTCGTTCGCCTACGTTTACGAAGCGATGAATGCACCGCGGGAGTTTGTGGGGTATGTGATTCTCGGTGCTGCGATGACCACGTTCTGGATGAATGTGCTCTGGAGTATGGGGGCCCATCTGTATTGGGAACGGGACTCGGGAAATCTGGAACTTTACATCATGTCGCCTGCGCCGATGATGGGCATCCTCGCGGGCATGGCGTTGGGCGGGATGACGACGACCGTGGTGCGGGCCTTGTCCATCATCGCCGTCGGCGTCGTGCTGTTCGGGGTGCCGATCGACCCCAGCAGTTGGTGGCTCTTGCTCCTCGTATTCGCGTTGACGATGACCGCGCTTTACGGCCTCGGGATGATGTTCGCGTCGCTCTTTCTCCTCTTCGGCCGCGGCGCCTGGCACACCGTGAATCTTCTCCAGGAACCGGTGTATCTGCTGACCGGCATGAACTTCCCGGTGAAGGCGTTGGCGACGATGGTGCACTTCGCCCTGCCGGCGATCGCGCTTCTGATTCCACTGACCGCGGGTATGGATGCGATGCGGCAGGTGCTGTTCCGCCGCGAGGGTCTGCTGAGCGTAGGTACCGAGATCGGGCTGCTGGCCGGGTTGTCGGTCGTGTTCCTGTTCTTCGCCGGGCGGACGCTGCGCTGGATCGAGCGGAAGGCCAGATTCGACGGAAAACTGACGGTGAAATGGCAATGATCGAACCGTTCCGCACCCTCCGCTGGTCCGCATGGCTCGGCTGGCAGATCGAGTCCAACTGGGCCGACCTGAAGCTCTTCGTTCTCTATCTCGTCGTCAAGCCGATCAGCAGCTCGCTGGTATTGGTCTGCATGTTCTTCGCCGTCCGCTATGCCGCGGAGTCGGGTGGGCAGGTCGGCCGCGTGCCTGCGGAGTTCCTGCCGTACGTCTACATCTCGAACGCGTGCTACGGCCTCGTCTCCACGATCATGTTCGGCATGAGCTACGTCGTGATTTCGGATCGGGAATCGTACCGGATGCTGAAGTACATCTTCATCAGCCCAGCGCAGTTTCAGGCTTACTTCGTGGGCCGGGGTCTGGCCCGGTTCTTCGAGGGCTTCCTGGGTGGCCTCATCACGATCCTCGCCGGGCTGACGATCCCGCTCATCCGCGAATCGCTGCCGGCTGGGCAGGTGAACTTTCCGTTGTTGTTCATTTATCTTGCCATCGGCACAGTCATGTTGTGGTCGTGTGGTATGATCCTGGCCAGTGCCATGTTGAACATGTCCAGGTCCGGTATGTTTCTCAGTGAAGGCATCGCGGGCGTTGTTTATTTTCTTTCGGGTGTGGTGTTCCCGATCAGCATTCTCCCCACTTGGCTGCAGGCGATCAGCATGGCCTTGCCGACGACCTATTGGCTCGAAGGGATGCGCCGCAGTCTCATCGGCCGGCCGCCGGAAGGCTCGCCCTTGGCGGCGTCGCCTCTCAATGCCTGGGACGACGTTGAACTGATTCCGGCTTTGGCGGCTTCGACGGTCGTACTCGTCGTGATTTCTCAATGGTACTATCGGCGAAGTCTGAAGCGGGCTTGGCGGAATGGTCGACTCGAGGAAACGAGCGGCGTATGAGCGTGACCACCACCGCACGCTGGCTCTTTCCCGTATCGAGCGGACCGCTCGAGAGCGGCACGATCACCGTGGCTGACGGCATCATTGAAAGCGTCGATCCGAAGGGAAAGTACGAGCCGGACGTCGATCTCGGCAACGTCGCGATTATCCCCGGCTTGGGCAACGCACACACGCATTTGGACTTGAGCGGCGCCCGAGGGTTGATTCCGCCGACCACACCCGAGCGCTGCGTCGAGTGGTTGGAACAAGTCATCGCCTATCGCCGCAACCGTACGGCGGACGAAGTGGAAGCCGATATCCGTGCCGGGCTGGCCGAGGCGATGCGATACGGCACGACGATGATCGGAGACATTTCCGCGGGCGGCGCGTCCTATGAAATCTTGGCGAACGCTCCGATCTTGGGAACGTGCTGTTACGAAATCCTCGGCTTAAGTGCCGCACGGTGCGACACAGCGGAATCCGCGTTCGTGGCGTGGTTCAGAGACGGGATGACGCGAGGCTTGATCGGCAAGGGCGTCAGCCCGCACGCACCGTACAGCACTGCACGAAGGCTGTTCCGGTTCGCGGAGCGGCTCGGCACGCCGACACTGTCCGCATCGCACATTGCGGAGTTCCCGGCCGAGCGCGAACTGCTGGAAAAGGGGACCGGGCCGTTTGTCGGCTTTCTGGATCGCCTCGGGATCACCGAGCGGGGCGACCTGCTTGGGTCGCCGGAGGAAGCGTTGCCGCTGTCGAACTGGTCCGGCGAAAGCCGAATGATTGTCCACGGCAACGATCTGAATCCGTCGGCGGCCGCGCTGTTCCGCGGATTTCATACGCTCGCGTTCTGCCCGCGAACGCACGCCGCCTTCGGCCATGCTCGGCACCCGATCGCCGAGTTCCTCGCCGCCGGCGTTCGCGTTGCGCTCGGAACCGACAGCCTCGCTTCCAACCCCGATCTCGATCCCTTGGCCGAGGCTCGATTCCTGTATGGGCATCGTCCGGATCTGCCGGCTGACCGGATCTTGGAGATGGTAACGACGAACGCAGCGTTCGCCCTAGGAGTTCATTCAATCGCGGGATCGCTGACGCCGAACCGGCGAGCGGATCTCGTCGTTATTCCACTGCCGGACGCGCCCGGTGAGCCGTTTCACCTCCTGCTTGGCACCGGCGATCATGGCGAACGACGGACGCTCTTCGCCGGAGAATGGCGATAATCGCGACGAGTCCGACAGCAAGTTTTGGATTCGATGTCGGAACCGAGAGGGTTGTGTGAATCCCGGTTTTTGACGGTAACCCATCGTGCATCGCGCACCTACTCTCACATCACCTCGCCGTTTTTTCGTTGCTCATCACTTGGAAGCCGAACTCATGAAGTACATCGCCCCGAAGCGGTCGGCGTTTACGCTGATCGAACTGTTGGTCGTGATCGCGATCATCGCCATCCTGATTGGCCTGTTGCTGCCTGCCGTGCAGAAGGTCCGCGAAGCGGCAGCCCGGAGCACCTGCCAGAACAACATGAAGCAGCTCGGCCTGGCCGCGGCGAACTACGAGAGCGCCACCGGCTTCATTCCGCCGAGTTTCGTGTTGGACATCGGCCTGCCGCCCGGCACCGCAGGCCAACCCGGCTTTCCGTTCCCGGCCATCGTTCACTCGTGGGTTCCCAACTTCCTGCCGTATCTGGAACAGGACAACATCGCCCGTCTTTACAACATGCAGTTGCCTTGGTTTGCCAGCGGGGCGGGCGGCACGACTAACAACCTCGCAGCCCTGCAGAACCCAATCAAAACGCTGATCTGCCCTTCCGCACCGGGCGGTGCGGAACGCCGCGTCACCGGCAGCTTCACCGGTTTGGGTACCCCGTTCCCGTATTCCAACCTTGCCGTGACCGACTATGCGACCAACAGCTCGGTGAACACCGGCTCGATCACATTCTTCGGGTACCCGACCGGGACCACTCAGAACACGCTGTTCTCCGCGATGCGGCCGAGCTTCAAGGGCCGAGGGTTGGTGCTGGTCGGCACCGGTCCCATTACCCCGAACACGATGGTCGGCATCTCTGACGGCACCTCGAACACGATTCTGCTGTGCGAATCGGCCGGCCGTCCCGAGTTCTACATCGGCGGCACCAGACAGACCGGCATGAACAATGACGGCGGCTGGGGCCACCACGAGAACGACTACGGTTTGGACGGTGCGGTCAGCAGGACCAACCGGACTTCGCCGGGCAATTGTGTGATCAACTGCCACAACGACAACGAAACCTACGCCTTCCACTCCGGCGGGGCCAACCACGTCTTCACCGACGGCAGCGTTCGATTCACCCGGGATACGATCAGCCCGCAAATCTATGCGGCCCTCATCTCCGCTCAGGGCGGTGGCCTGACGGCTTCGGAAGTCAGCCCCAGCACCGACTGACCTGACTTTGGTTTTTTGTCTGGATCGACTTTTCCCGGAGTTTCTCATGTGCCGCGTCGCCGCATTCTCGGTCTTGGTTAGTGCCCTCGCGATCGTCGGTTGCGGCGAGGCCAAGTTGGCGACCGTGCCTGCCGGCGGCAAGGTGATGTTCAAGAAATCCACGCCTGCCGCTGGCGCTTTGGTCGTTTTTCACCCGGTGGATGATGCCTTCGAACGCAAGATCGGCGGCAAGCCCTTTGCCACGGTGAAGGACGACGGCAGCTTCAAGCTGACCACCAAGGAGCAGGACGACGGCGCCCCGGAAGGCGAGTACAACGTCACCGTTGATTGGCAGAAGAAGTCGACCGCCAAGATGTCGCTCACCGGTGAGGGCGGCGGTGCGGCCGGTTCGATGTTGAACCCGAAGTACGGCAACCCGAAGGCGACGGTCTTCAAGTTCACCGTGAAAAAGGGCGACAAGAACGAGTTTCTGATCGAAGTGGACTGACCGGATGGGTTTCGAGTCCTCAGGGGGCTGATTTGCCCTACGCGCCGACGATTGTCACCGCTCGCCTAAGACCGGGAAAGCCGTAACCTGACAGCAGTCATTCAGGGCGGCGAGGGTCGAGACATGAACGGGTTCCCGGATCGCGTCTGCGTCGTCGTGGGGCGGACGCGGCACAAGATGATGCAGGCCGAGCTGCAGGAAGCCGTGAAGCGCGGATCCAAATTCGTCGAGGTTCGCCTCGATTTCCTCGCCAAAGCCGTCGATTTCAAACGTCTTGCCCCGTACAAGGACAAGTCGGTTTCGTGGTGCGCCACCATCCGCCGTCCGGTCGATGGTGGCCGCTGGTCCGGTACGGAGGACGAACGCCAAATCATCATCCGGCAGGCGATCGTATCCGGGCTGTTCGAGTGGATCGATCTGGAGATGGATACCGCAACCGTCATCCGCCGCTTCGGTACGGTGCGGCGCATCGTCAGCTACCACAACATGACCGAGACGCCGCGGAATCTGGAAACGATCTACGAGGATCTCGCCAAGATCGATGCGGACGTCTACAAGATCGCGGTCATGGCTCAGAACCCATCGGACAACGTCCGCGTGCTGGAGATCATGCGGCGCGCCACCAAGCCGACGGTCGCGTTCTGCATGGGCGAGATCGGCTTCCCGACGCGGTTCATCGCGCTGAAACACGGGGCGCCGTGGATCTATGCCGCCTTCAACAAGGAACGCGGCGTCGCGCCCGGTTTGCCGTCGCTCGACGAATTCCGCACGACCTACCCGGTGCGGTCGATCGATAAGGACACGAAGTTCTTCGGCCTCTTAGGCGACCCCGTCGGGCACAGCTACAGCCCGGTGCTGCACAACCACATGTTCGGCCGACTCAAGCACAACGCGGTCTACCTGCCGTTTCGCGTGCCGAAGGGCCAACTGAACGAATCGCTCGATGCCTTCGCGGACGTGCCCATCGCCGGCTACAGCGTGACGATCCCCCACAAGGAAGCCGCGTACGATTCGACCAAACTCGCCGAGCCGAACGTAGTGCAGGCCAAGGCCGCCAACACGCTGATCCGGCAGGACGACGGCGGTTTCTTCGCCTACAACTCGGACTACTCCGCCGTGGTGGAGAGCGTGAAAGCGCAACTGGAAGAACGTGCCCAGGAGGAAGGTACGGCGCCGACCTTGAAGCAGCTGTTCGTGCTCGTCCTCGGCGCCGGCGGTGCCGCCAAGGCCGCGGCCCACAGCCTGCACAAGGAAGGAGCCGCCATCACCATTGCCGCCCGCACCTACGACCGCGCCGCCAAGCTCGCCGCCGAGGTCGGCTGCAAGGTCGTCGACTGGCAGGCCCGGCACAACGTGCTGCCGTGCGATCTGGTCGTCAATGCCACGCCCGTCGGCATGCACCCGAACATGGAGGAATCCCCGCTTCACGCCAGCTTCCTCAAGCCCAGCCTGACGGTGTTCGACACGGTGTACACCCCCGAGAACACCATGCTGATCCGCGAAGCCCGCCAACGCGGCTGCCGCATCATCACGGGCGTCGAGATGTTCGTCCGCCAAGCCGCCAAGCAGTTCGAACTCTTCACCGGCGAAGTGCCACCGATCGAAAAAATGCGCGACATCCTCCGCAAGGCCATGTCCCCGTTGACCAAGGCCCTGGACGACGAGATCCAGGAACGCGACAAAGCGGCCCGCAACGAAGGAGACACCCCATGATCGATCCTCAATCCCGCATCGTGCTCATCGGCTATCGCGGCACCGGCAAGACGACGGCTGGACGATTGCTGGCGGCGCAACTGCATCGCGAATTCGTCGATGCGGACGAATTGCTCGAACAGCAGCTCGGCCGGACGATTGGGGATATCTTCGTCAACGACGGAGAGGAAGCGTTCCGGGATCACGAAAGCGATGTGCTGCGGAAGATTCTCGCCGACGCGGCGTATGCGACGGCCGTGGTGGCCGCGGGCGGAGGTGCGGTGATTCGCCCGGAGAACCGGGTATTGCTGAAGAGCGCCGGCCTCATCGTTCATCTGACCGCCGATGCGGCGACGATTCTGGAACGTCTGCAAGGTGACCCCACGACCTCGGATCGTCGGCCGCAACTCACGGACCTGCCGGCAGCAGACGAGATCGAGGAACTTCTGATCCTGCGGCAGCCGTGGTATGCGGAGATCGCCGCGTTGAACCTGACGACGGTCGGCCGTTCGCCGGAACAGGTTGCCGCCCGTATCCTGACCGAGTGGCCGAGTCTCGAGGCGTCCGCGAAAGCGAGTTAGGTTATGGAGTGGTGGTTTCACCTGCCGCCGCTGATGTGGTGCCTTTGGGTGTTCGTGCTGGGGTTGGGCGTCGGGAGTTTTCTGAACGTCCTCATCGCCCGGCTGCCCTTCGAGAAAAGCATCGTCTGGCCGAACTCGCGCTGCTTCACCTGCCTGCAGCCGATCCGCTTCTGGGACAACCTGCCGATCCTCGGCTGGCTGCGGCTCCGCGGAAAGTGTCGGCGCTGCGGTGCCTCGTTTTCCTCGCGTTACCTTTGGGTCGAGATCGGTACGGGGTTCGTGTTCCTGCTGCTGTTCGTCGTCGATTGCTTGAGTCAAGCGACCGACGGGCCGGGCGGGCTTTCACCGTGGCACCACACGCCGGGGCTGAAGTTTTCCTACGTCGCTACGAATGCTCTGCCGCCAGCCGCGGTCTGTATGACCTGGGCGATCCATGCCTGCCTGGCGTCCCTGCTGATCGCGGCCGCAGTCATCGATGCGAAGCATCAGATCATCCCGACGCAGATCACTTACACCGGCACCCTCATCGGCATCGTCGCGTCGACGCTGTTCCCGTGGCCGTGGCCGACGACCGACGTTGCGAACCTGGCGAAGATCCCGGTGACGCTCGCTTGGATTCTTCCCGAGGCGATCGAGAAGCTCCCGACCGGGGTCATGGTCTGGCCGTTCTGGGGTCCGACGCCGTCCTGGGCGCCGCTCGGCTCCTGGCAACTCGGCCTGTCGTCGAGTCTGATCGGGGCCGCCTTCGGGATGCTGATGGTGCGTGCCGTCAAGTTCCTCTTCGAAGTCGGCATGGGCCGCGATGCCTTGGGCCTCGGGGATGCCGATCTGCTCATGATGGCCGGGGCGTTCCTCGGTTGGCAGGTCGTGCTCATCGGCTTCTTCGCCGGTGCCTTTGCGGGACTCTTGCTCAAGATCCCGACGATGCTTTTGGAAACGATGAACCAGCGCGAAGTGAACCGGGAGTTCGCTTTCGGCCCCGGCTTGGCTTTGGGGATCGGCATCACGTGGTTCGCGTGGCCTTGGATCAACAATGGTGCCCGCGTGCTGTTCGAGCCGGTCGCACTCGGGATCCTCGGCATTGCGATGGGCGGCGGCCTGCTGATCGCCGGCATCTTGCTGCGGCGAAAGTGAACGGGAGCGCGACCATGATTGCAATCGTCGACTACGGCATGGCCAACCTGCGGAGCGTTCAGAAGGCGTTCGAGGCCGTCGGTCACGCCGCAGTCATCACTTCTGATCCCGCGGTCGTGGCCGGGGCGGCCAAGGTCGTGCTGCCCGGCGTCGGTGCGTTTCGGGATGCCGCTGCCCGACTGCACGAGGCGGGCTTCGCCGGCGTGATCCGGGATCACATTGCGGCGGACAAACCCTTCCTCGGCATCTGCCTCGGTCTGCAACTGCTTTTCGACCGCAGTCTGGAAGATGGCGAACATCGAGGCCTTGGCATCTTCGCCGGCGACGTGGTCCGCTTTGCCCCCCGACCCGGCCTGAAGGTGCCGCACATGGGCTGGAATATGCTGCGATTCACCGGCAGCGACTGCCGGCTGTTCCACGACCTGCCCGCCGACCCGGCGGTCTACTTCGTCCACGGCTACTATGCCGTGCCCGCCGACCCGACGCTCACCGTCGCCGTGGCCGATTACCCGGACGGCTTCTGTGCCGCCATCCAACGGGGCAACACTTATGCCGTGCAGTTCCACCCCGAGAAGAGCCAGGACGTAGGGTTGACGATGGTGCGGAACTTCGCGCAAATCGGGTAGCCGCAGAAACCGAACGGCTTAAAACAGGTCAGCCGGATCGGCGGTGCGGACCTTGCGGACGGCGAGCACCGCGGAGGCGACGCACATGACCGTAGTCAGCAGCAGAACCCCGATCAGACGCTCGCCGGTCATGGACACCGGAAGTTGGCTCTTCGTCACTTGATAAAGGCCAAGCGACACGACGAGGCCGAGGGTGTAGCCGCCCAGCGCGAGGAAGAGCGACTGCCACACGACGACGGCGAACAGGTACTTGAAGCGATAGCCGACCGCCTTGAGCGTGGCGTATTCCGGCAGCCGTTTCTTGATGTCCGCGACCATCATCTGGTAGACGAAGATGGCACCAACGGTCAGGGCCAAGCCGACGCCGAACCAGAAGAATTTGCCCACAGGAGTTTTGGTCAGCCAGTGGTCCTGCTCGCGCTGCCGAATCTCGGCCCGTGTGAAGACCTGCACCGGGATTTCCTTGGAGAGTTGGATTCGGATCCGATCGGCAACTTCGTTCGGGTTCTGCCCCGGCTTCACGGTCGCCAAGCCGAACGTCACCGCCGATTGGGACCGCGGGTTCAGCGCGCCGGCGGTCTCCTCGTTGGCGAGCAACAGACCGGTGTAGCTGAAGCCGGTTCCCACGGTGAAGTAGCCGCGGAGTTCGACGCGGGCGCCGTTGTACTCGGACCGCGTACCGACGGGCATGGTCGTGCCGCCGAAGTACGGTTTCGATTTGCGGTCCAGCATTACGCTGTTGGTCTGGGCCAGCGCCGCCGCCAGGGCATTGCGCTGGTCGGGCGGGCCGAAGATGGCTTCGACCCGCTCCGGTCGGAAGACCTGATCCAGGCGTGCCGGATCGAGGCCGAGCATGACGATGGCCCAGCGGCGCTTGCCGTTGTCCGGATCGTCGGTCGGATTTTGCCACAAGCCCTGATCGATGGAGAGCGGCAGTACCTCCGCCACGCCGTCGGTGGCATTGGCCTGCGCGAGCACCGAGCGTTCGACCGTGCCGGCCCGGCTGAAATCCAGGTAGTCCCGCGACGCCAGCAGGATGTCGAAATTCAATTCGTCGTACAGGATCGTCGCGGTAGTCCTGGTCGCGCCCAGGAAGCCGAGTTGCATGAAGATCAGCACGACCGCAAACGCGCAGCCGATGATCGACACGGCGACGCGGGCCTTCTCGTGCAGCAACGACAGCAATGCCATGCGAAACGCACTCATGGCTTTCCGGCACCCGGGATCGCGAACTCGACGCGGACCTGCAAACCGATGAAGTCGGCGGCCGCCTTGGAGCCGGCGGCATCGAGCTTGACTTCCACTTCGATGACGCGGCGATCCGAGTCCCCGCGCGGATCGAGCGCGAACACGGTGTTTTTCGCGATGATCGGTGCGATGTCGGCTTGGGTCACCGTTCCCTTGAGGGCTTTACCGTCCCCGGTGATGTTGCGGGCGTTCACCTCGACGGCGATGGACGCCTTGGCGTCCGCAAGGGCCTTGCGCAGGCGCGGCACATCGGATTCGTACACCTCGGCCACGACCACCATCGCGGACGTATCCGCGACCTGCAGCAGCGGGAAGGTGGCGACCGTATCCCCCGGCTTGGCGGCAACCTTGACGATCTTGCCGTCGAACGGAGCGCGGATCGTGGCGGAGGCGAGCTTAGCCTCCGCGGCGGCCTCCGCGGCATTGAGGGATTCGTAGGGAATCAGAGCCAGTGCCCGATCGGCTTCGGCTTCAAACGTGGCCACCTTGGCCAGGGCAGCGGCCTTGGCGGCTTCCGCTTGCACCTTGGCCAGAACTTTTTGTTCCTCCAAGGCTCGCAACTCAATCTCGGCCTGATCGGCGAGCGTCTTGATTTGAAGGAAGTCCATCTCCGCCACACTCACACCGTTCCGACGAATCGTTTCCAGGCGGGAAAGTTCCGCAGCGGCACGGGCCTGCTGCAGCTTGGAGGCTTCCACCTTGGCGTTCAACGCGGCGAGTTGGGCACCGAGTTCCGCTTCACCCTTGCGGATTTCGGCGTCGATCTCGTTGCGCTTGGCGACCTTCGATTTGCCTGCCGCCTCGCGGACCTTATTCGCTTCAGCCTTTTGGGCCTTGAGGGTGTCGATGGCCAGTCGGCGTTCGAGTTCCCCGGAGAACGCGAACAGCACGTCGCCCTTCTTCACCGTCGAGCCGAGCGAAAAATTCAGGGCGTCGACGCGGTCTCCGGGCGGGCCGAAAATATTCACGACGCCGCTTTTGGGCTGAAGTCGACCGAGGGCGGCGACCTTGCCGCCGGCATCGGCCGCAGCGTATTCGTCGACGTTGACCTTGGTGGAATCCATAGACTTGTTCGACCGAATCAACGTCAGGTAGGCCACGCCGCCAAGTAGGGCGAGATTGACGACTCCGAGCAGAAGTGCCGATCCGGCTTTGCCGGAACGCGCAGCGACTAAAGGTTTTGGGGAACTCTGCACGGGATCGATCCTCGGAAGCGCCGGCAGGTTTCCGGTCCCGCCGTTCGTTCTTATGCTTATCGGTACGGTTGGTGGCGTCCAACGATAAACCCGAACGCCGACTTCCGCCAGATCGGGGACGCGATGCGGGTTGAACTCTTCAGCATTCACGGTTGCCCCGGCCATCCGGGCACGACACTGCTCATCGACGGCATCCTGGCCGTCGATGCGGGAGTGCTCGGCTTGAACCGTCGCGTTGAGGAACTCGCCGCGGTGCGGCACGTCCTGCTGACGCATGCTCACCACGACCACATCGCCGGCCTGCCGATTTTCCTGGACACGGTCTACGGCTACGATGATACCCCGCCGACGATCCACGCGAGCGACTCGACGCTGGCCGCACTGCGGGCCTACATATTCAACAATCAGATCATGCCGGACTTTGTGAGTATGTCCGCGGTCATGACGCCCTTCCTGAAGCTGAACGCGATCGCAGCCAACGTGACTCTGATGTTGGACGATTACCGCGTGACCCCGTTCCCCGTCGATCACTCAATCCCGACGTTCGGTTATCTCATCGAATCGGCGAACTCGGGTTCCGCGGTTGCGATCGTCACCGATACCTTGCCGATCAATTGGGCCGCCATCGCGGCCATGCCGAACCTCAAAGCGGTGTTTCTGGAAGCGTCTTTCCCGGATCGGTATGCGGAGCTGGCCCACGTCAGCAAGCACTACACGGTCTCGCAGTTTCTGGAAGCGGCGCGGCTCTTGCCGCTCGGCGTTCAGGTGATCCCGATGCACCTCAAGCCACGCTTCGCCGAGGAACTGCTCGCGACGATCCGTGCCGCCAAACTTCCGAACGTGGCGCTTCCGGACGATGGCGTCGTGGTCGTCTGACGAATCGGTTCCGCATCTGCCGATTGTGCCGAAGCGACCGGTATGAGGTTTGCTTTCAGAGCCAACGACGGCTTCAGCACCGCGTCGCCTTCAGGCGATGATGGGTGTGTGAAGTCGGTCGTCTTTCAGGTCTCGGAGCAGTCAGTATGCACAGCCGTATCCGCCCCGTTGCCTTTCTGATGCTCGTCGTGCTGTCCATCGTCGGCTGCCGCGACTTCGACAAGCCGCGCGATCTGAGCAGTAAGCCGCGACCCTACCTGCCGGATTATTCGATCGAGGAACAAGGCCGACGCCTCCGCGGCCGCTACAGTATCCCGCAGGACGACCGCAACGTCGGCCCCCGAACCGGAGTCGACCGCAGCACGCCCGTCGGCTGGTGAGTGTTGGGAGATTCTGGATTTGAGTTCGGCAACCCGTCTATACTGACGAAATCGGAAGTGTCGCATCAAGTAAAGTCGCTTCCCGGTTCCGATCCATCGACACCATCAAAGATCCCCGATGAACGCGAACAGTCCGCCTGCCTCCAAGCCCGAGCCGCAGAACTACTTTCTCGGGCCGACGCTTGCCGCAGTGCCGGCAGTCTACCGCGTCACGAAGGAAATCCACTTCTGCTACGGTCATCGCCTGCTGAACTACGACGGCAAATGCCGACACCTGCACGGCCACAACGGGAAGGCCGTCATCACGCTCGAAGCCTCGGGTTTGGACGATCTCGGCATGGTCGTCGATTTCTCACAGGTGAAGCGCACTCTGGGGCGCTGGATTGACGAGCATCTCGACCACCGGATGCTGATGCACGAAGACGACCCGATGCTGCCGGAACTCCGGCGCCTAAACGAGCCGGTCGTAACGCTGGACGTGAATCCCACCGCCGAGAACATCGCGAGGCTCATCTACGTCCAAGCCAAGAAGCAGGGCCTCCCCGTAGTCGAGGTGACCCTTTGGGAAACCGAAAACTCGTTTGCGACCTTTCGGGACGAGTGAAACGGACCGCCGATCATCAACGCCGCAACCGCCGCCTATCGTCGAGGGCCAACCCAAAGCCTGCCATTCGTGAAGAATGTCATTTCCGAATCATCGATCGTCCGCGCGTGCTTTGAATGAGGCCTGCGTGGTAACGGCGCGATGATTCAATGAAGGCCGCTAAGACCGCGATCGCCGGTTGTGCGTGCGGAGCGGCAGCGTTCTCATGGGACTCTCACAGCTGCACCCTTGGCGAAGCTAAGTGCTTTCGGCTAAGATTGCGGGGACTGGGAAAGCTCTCCTGCCTGGATCGTTTTTGTCGGCTTAGTTCCTTCCTCCGAGTGAGACACATCGTGAACGCGACCTTACGCCGGCTTGCTTGGCCGGCCCTGCCGTTGTTGATGGCAATCCTATTGGCGGTGCCCGCACCGGCCGACGAAACGCCGATCAAGGCCGAGGAGAAGACCAAGAAGCTGGAGGAACTCGAAAAGCAGATCGCTGAACTGCGTAAGCAGGCCGAGATGCTGAAGTCCGGCGACCAGACGCCGGCGAAACCGGAGTCGACTTCGGCTGCGGTTGAAGGCACTCTGCCGGACGCCGTCTCCAAGGCGATGAAGTATCGCCAGGTCGGCCCGGCCAACATGGGCGGCCGCGTGACGGCACTCGCGGTCAACCCGAAGGATGCCTCCAACTACTACATCGCCACCGGCGGTGGCGGCTTGCTCAAGACCGTCAACAACGGCACCACCTTCGCGCCGATCTTCGACGGCCAGACCTCGGTCGCCATCGGCGATGTCGCGGTCAGCCCGTCCAAGCCCGAGATTCTCTGGGTCGGCAGCGGCGAAGCCAATCCGCGCAACTCGGTCAGCTACGGCGACGGCGTCTACAAGAGCACCGACGCCGGCAAGTCCTGGACGAACATGGGCCTGAAGGCCACGTTCCAAATCGGCAAGATTCTGATTCACCCGACCAACCCGGAGATTGTTTACGTCGGGGCTTTGGGTCGACTCTACGGGCCGAACCCGGAGCGCGGCCTGTTCAAGACGATCGACGGCGGCAAGACTTGGACCAAGTCGCTCTTCGTCAACGACAACACCGGCGTCATCGACGCCCGGCTCGACCCCAACGATCCCGAGACGCTGATCGTTGCGATGTGGGAACGCAAGCGCGATGAATTCGACGGCTTTTTCGGCGAGTCCCCGGTGCCCGATTCTTACGGGCCGATCGTCACCCACGGCAAGGGCGGCGGCCTGTTCAAGTCCACCGACGGCGGCAAAAGCTGGAAGAAACTGACCGACGAAGGCCTCAAGAACGGTCTGCCTACCGGCAACCTCGGCCGCATCGGCCTCGACTACTCCGCGAAGACCAAGGGCCTGCTGATTGCGGTCATCGATTCCGACAAGGTCGGTACCGGCGAAGCGAGCCTCGTGTACATGGGCATCGTCGGCACTGACGCGGAGAACGCAGGCGGCGCCCGCATCGACGAAGTGACGGCGGACGGACCGTCCGACAAGGGCGGCCTCAAGTCCAAGGACGTGGTCGTGAAAGCGGACGACGTCAAGATCAGCCGTTACGACGACTTCCTCGATTACTTCTACGGCAAAAAGCCCGGCGACGTCATCAAGGTCGTCGTCAAACGCGGCGACAAGGAAGAAACGCTCACCGTCACCGTCGGCAAGCGCGAAGCCGCAACACCTCCCGACGCAACCGGCGGCGGTCGCGGCGGTGCAGGTCGCGGTGCGCCCGGCAATCCGATCCTCGGCATTCAGCTCGGCGGCGGTGCGGACAAGCTGATCGCCAACGCGGTCACAGAGAACGGTCCGGCCGCCAAGGCGGGTCTCAAGGCAGGCGACGAGATTCTGACGCTCGACGGCAAAAAGGTCGGCGACGCCAAGGACTACGCCGTGCTGATGCAGGAAAAGAAATCCGGCGAGACCGTCAAAGTCGTGGTCAAGCGGGACGGTAAGGAACTGACATTTGAAGTCACACTCGCCCCGCCCGCACCGCGCGGCGGCGCCGGCGCGGCTGGTGCCGGCGGCGGCACACCGGTCAACCCGCAGCAGGCCTCGCTGCCGCTGCCGGGCTTCACGCCGAGCATCGAAGGCGATCTCAAGATCGCGGAACTGCCGGCCGGCGGCGTGCTCGCCAAGGCCGGCATCAAGGCAGGCGACGCGATCACGGCCGTGAACGGTGAGGAAGTGACCTCGCTCCGCGGTCTGCTCACCCTGCTCCGCGTTGGACCTCGTGCCCCCGCGGATACGGCCCGCAAGGCCGGCGACAAGGTCAAAGTCACCTTTAAGCTCGCCGACGGTACGACGAAAGAACTCGAACTCGTCCTGATCGACACCCCGCTGCGCGGCTTTAATGTCGGCCCGGCCCGGGGCGCCAGCAACACGCGGCCCTTCGGCCTCGGTCTCGGCGGTCAGCAGGCCAACGTGCAGTCCCGCCAAGGCAAAAACGGCTTCCAGACCGGCGGCATCTATCAATCGAAGGACAACGGCGACACCTGGACCCGCATCAACAGCCTGAACGCCCGCCCGATGTACTTCAGCGTCGTCCGCTTCGACCCGACCGACGATGAAACCATCTACGCGCTCGCCGACGTGCCCGTGCTCTACAAGAGCACCAACGGCGGCAAGCGCTTCGACACGGTGCGGACCTCCAACGGAGTCCACGCCGACGCCCACGCACTCTGGGTCGACCCGGCCAATGCCGCCCACATGCTCATCGGTTGCGACGGCGGCTTCTATTCCACCTACGACAAAGCGCTGACGTGGGATCACATCAACACGATTCCGCTCGGTCAGTTTTACCACGTCGCCGTGGACAATCGCCGACCGTACCGCATCTACGGCGGTCTGCAGGACAACGGCAGTTGGGGCGGCCCGTCGAATGCCATGCGTCGCTACGGTCCGGTGAATGAAGACTGGGTGTTCGTCTCCGGCGGCGATGGCTTCGTCTGTCGCGTGGACCCCACCGACCCGGACACGGTCTACGCCGAGAGCCAAGGCGGCTTCATGAGCCGACGCAACTTCCGCACCGGCGAGTTCTTCTCGATCCGTCCGTCTCGGAAGGAAGGCGACGAAGCCCTTCGCTTCAATTGGAACACGCCGTTCATCTTGAGCAATCACAACCCGAGCATCTTCTATTGCGGTGCTCAGTTCGTGTTTCGCAGCCTGAGCAAGGGGGCGAACCTGAAGCAGATTTCGCCTGACCTGACCAAGTCGAAGAAGGGGTCGCTGACGCAGATCGCCGAAAGCCCCCGCAACCCGGACGTGATCTACGCCGGCACCGACGACGGCAACGTCTGGGTGACGAAGGACGGCGGCCAGAAGTGGGACAACATCACTGCGAACTTCACCTCGGCCGGTCTGCCCGGCGCCCGCTGGGTCAACTGCATCGAAACCAGCCGGGACAAGGACGGCCGCGCCTACGTCGTCTTCGACGCCCACCGGTCGGACGACGACAAGCCCTACGTCTGCGTGACCGAAGACTTCGGTGCGACGTGGAAGAGCCTCAATGCCAACTTGCCCGCGTACGGCAGTTCCCGCGTCCTCCGCGAGGATTCGACGAATCCGGACCTGTTGTACCTCGGTACCGAGTTCGCAGTCTGGGCGAGCCTGAACCGAGGCAAATCGTGGACGAAGCTCGGCGGAAACCTTCCCACCGTCCGCATCGACGAGTTCGCCCTGCCGACGACGGCGAATGAACTCGTGATCGGCACGCACGGCCGCAGCGTCTGGATTCTGGACGTCACCTCGCTTCGCCAAATGAGCGCGAAGACGCTGAAGACCGAAGCGACTCTGTTTACGCCGTCCCCGGCGGTGCGTTGGAAGCTCGGCGTCGGCGGCGAATCGCCGTATTCGGTGACCGACCGCAAGTTCGTGGGCACCAACCCGCCGCGCGGTGCGGTGGTCGAGTACCTGCTGACCAAGGACGCCAAGAAGGTCTCCGGCAAGGTAATGGACGTCAACGGCAAGACCGTCTACGCCTTCGACAAGCCTGCCGCAACGGTCGGGCTGCATCGGCTGACATGGGACTTGTCCACGCAAAGCACCGGCGGCAGCGGTGCCGCGGGCGGTGGTGGTCGCCGCGTGGGCGGCGCGGTCCAAGCGGGGCTGTACAAAGTGGTCGTCACGGTGGACGATAAGGAGCTGACCCAAAATCTCCTGGTCGAACTCGACCCGAATGCTCCGCGAGACGTGATCTCCATCGAAGGCTTCGAGGAAGCCGACAGCGAGTATCAACTGTTCCGCAAGGCTCTGACGCGGCCGACCGCGAACCCTGAGAAGTAGGCAAGCCGGAGTCAACGCAGCCCGGGGTTTCACCCCGGCTGTGTTGACAGGCACCTTCGGTGCCACTGGTTTTTGACCGAAACGCAGTGACCGACAACAGCCAGGGGTGCAGCCCCTGGCTTCCCGCGTTTTAGGTAGGCACGCATGGTCGACGCATCGAAGCCGCGGGAATGGTCGCCGCGGATGTGGGAGGGGTTGGACTACTTCGCCTTCCTCAAGCTCATGGTGCGGAACCGCTTCGCCGTTGAACTTCCCTATGCATACATCGCCGGCATCATGTCCGTCACGAACTTCGTGAACACCGGTTTCCGCTTCCTGCAGGAAGCTCGCTACGGCCGGCAAATCGACGAGTTGACATCGATTCCCGCGCCGATCTTCGTGCTCGGGCACTGGCGCACCGGGACGACGCTGCTGCACGAACTCCTGATGCTGGACAACCGCTACAACACTCCGTCGACCCATCAGTGTCTTAACCCGTGTCACTTCCTGCTCAGCGAACGTCTGTTCAAGGAACGCCTGCAGTTCCTGGCGCCGCAGAAGCGACCGATGGACAACATGCCTGCGGGTTGGGATCGCCCGCAGGAAGACGAATTCGCGTTGGCCCTGCTCGGCTGCCCGAGTACGTATACCGACGTGATGTTCCCCAATCGGCCCCCGCTTTACCCCGGCGCGCTCGATCTCTCCGGCTTGTCCAAAGTCGAGTTGGCGAACTGGAAGCGGACGCTGCAACGCTTCCTCAAGGCTCTCACCGTCCGCGATCCGCGACCGCTGGTCCTGAAGTCCCCACCGCACACCGCGCGGATCCCGGAGTTGCTGGCCCTCTTTCCGCAGGCGAAATTCGTCCACATCCGCCGCGATCCCTACACGCTGTTTGCCTCCACAACGAAGCTTTGGCAGGCACTCAACGAAGGCCACGGCCTGCAGAAACCGCGCAACCCAGCCGCCGTCGAAGCCAAGGTCTTCCGCGAGTTTCGCATCCTGATGACGCGCTACCTGGCCACCAAGGACCGGATTCCCGCAGGGCATCTGGTCGAAGTCCGCTACGAAGACTTCGTCCGCGATCTGCCGGCCGGCATGGCCGCGATCTACGACGGTCTGAACCTCGGCGGCTATACCGCGATGCGGCCGAAGATCGAAGCCTACGCGGCGCAAACCAAGGATTACGCCGTCAACAAATTTCAACTCAGCGACGAACTTCGTGGCCGGATTCGGAATGAATGGGGCGACTTGATCGACCGCCTCGGCTACGGAAGCTGAAGCTCCTTGAAAATCAGACGGGACGGGACATTCTCAGGAAACGCGCACTATCGTTGCACGCCGCGTTGGATTGCGGTCGGCATCGAGGATGGATTGTGACCTTCGAATGTCCCCAATGCTGTCCCGCATCTTCAGCGATCGAGTCCTCCGGCGTCTGTTCGGCCTGCGGCTCCCCGCGCTCGAGGTTGCTCGCCGGCTTGCATCAAACGCCGATAACGATCTGTTCTGAAGGTTTCGATCTTCACGCGGCTGCCGATCGGACGCCACTCCATACGGACGCCCGTCCGCAGGCAACCCTTGCCCCGCCGAGTTCGCCACCGGACACGCAGTTTCCGCCGCCGCGACGCTCGCGCAAGTCGCCGCCTCTTTCGATTCCGATCGAGGACACGCCCGGACCCGGCGCCGCTCCGGAATTCGTGCCCGGCTACGCCATCGAATCGATCCTCGGCTACGGCGGCATGGGCACGGTCTACCTCGCCCGGCAGCAATCGTTGGACCGCGCGGTTGCCTTGAAGGTGATGAGTCGGAACTGGTCGCAGGATGCCGTCTTCTCCGCCCGCTTCACCCGGGAAGCGTTCGCCGCGGCGATGTTGAACCACCCCAATGTCGTGCAGATTTACGATGTCGGCGATGTGGACGGTTATCGCTACTTCAGCATGGAATTCGTTCCCGGCATGAGCCTGTCCGACGTCGTTCGCAAGCAGGGCAAGCTCGATCCGGAAACCGCAGTCGGCTACGTGCTCCAGGCCGCCCGAGGGTTGAAGCACGCCCACGATCGCGGTCTGATTCACCGGGACGTAAAGCCGGACAATCTGTTGCTCAACGAGCAGGGCATCGTCAAGGTCGCCGATTTGGGGCTGGTGAAAACACCCGATGTCATCGAATCCTACGACCGGGCCGATCCGGGTGTGGACGATACACCGCTGCCTCGGGAGATGACCGGCACGCGCATGGCTCTCGGTACCCCGGCCTACATGGCTCCGGAACAGTGCCGCGATGCGGCGACGGTGGACCATCGGGCGGACATTTATTCCTTGGGCTGCACGCTTTACGTGCTCGTCACCGGTCGGGCGCCGTTCGACGGCCGCACGGCGGTCGAGCTGATGACGAAGCACGCCTACGAGCCGATCGTACCGCCCGAATTGGTGGCGGGCCGGGTGCCGAAGGAACTGTCGAGCATCATTCAACGGATGATGGCGAAGCAGATCGGCGATCGGTATCCGACCATGGCCGAAGTGATCCGCACCCTGGAGCAATGGCTCGGCGTCCACCACACCGGCACCTTTTCCCCGCGCGACGAACAGATCGATCAACTCGAAGCATGCGTGCAGCAGTTCAACCACGCCCCCACGGTGATCCTGCGGGAGCGGGTGCTGACGGCGGGCGCCACGCTCGTCATGCTCGCGGCCGTGCTGTTCATGTTCTTCGGCAAACTGAGTTGGGCTTTCGGTCTGGCGGGTCTGGTGCTGCAAGCCGCCTCCGCCTATTTTCTCGTTCATGGGCTGACGAACAAGACCTACTTCTTCCGCCGTGTGCGACAGTTTGCACTTGGCCTCTCGGCGTGGGACGGCATTCTGGTCTGCGGCGGGCTCGGCCTGTTCGCGCTGTTGCTTTGGATACTCGGCATTTTCTGGCTCTGGGTCGGGTTCGGGCTGATCGGCACGGCCATCGCCGGCGGCATGCGGCTGGCGTTCGATCGGGCGATCGCGATTGAGCGCCGCGAATCGCTGGAACAATGTGCCACCCTCCTGCGGCGGATGCGACACCACGGGTTGGATGAAGAAGAACTGCGGCAGTTCACCGCCAAGCATGCCGGCGTACATTGGGAGGAATTCTTCGAAGCTCTCTTCGGCTACGAAGCCAAACTGGCCGCACGGGCGTTGCTTCTGCGCGGCGGCAGTGCGGGGGCGCGCGAGCGTTACGCCGGCTGGCGCGAGCCGATCCTGCATCTGATCGACCGCGTCGAAAAAGCCCGCAAGGAAACTCGGGAACGCAAGATGCTCGAAGGCGTCGAACGGGCACGCCTGCTCGCCGCCGGGATGGACGCAAGCCGCGCCGCTGCAGCCGCGGAACGGGCGACGGGTGAATTCCTGGACGACGTGGAAGCGATGCGCGAAGGTCGACCGAACCGAAGCTCGCAGGCTTCCGGATGTTACCGAGCCGATTCGGCCACAGAAGTAACCGAGTTTCTCGCCGTCCACGGTCGCCCGCAACGCTTCGGACTGTCCGCCTCGCCCGGCGAGCGCGACTGGCTCGGCCGAGCCGTCTGGTGCCTGGTCGGCCCGCACGTCCGCATTGTGCTGGCCGTGTTGCTGATGTCCGCCTGTGCCATATGGGTCCATCAGAACCGCGCCTTCTTCGGCTTCGGCGAAGGCAGGGAACAAATCGTCGGCACGACGGCCCTGCAACTGAACGACGTACCGGCGGAGTACACCGACTGGGCCGATTCCGCCAATGTCGGCTGGGCGGGTGTGCTTCTCCTGTCGTCGCTCTTTTTCCGCGGCAACCGCATGGCGATGCTCGTCATCCTCGGTGCGGCAATCTGCGCCTTCGGGACCCGCTTCGGAATCCGCACCGTCGAACCGATCCGGGACTATCACGCCGCCATCATCTTGGGAAGCATCTTCACCCTGATCGGGTTCCGCTTCGGACGGACGTAATCAGTGCCCCGCAGGCCGCTGGTGCTTCGCGTGGCACCGCTCGATCGTTCGCCATCCCCCTGCGGCGTGAAGCCGCGGGTCTCCGGTAGGGTTTTGGTGCTTCCGAACGAAAACCCGTACCGCGAGGTACCGAGGCTGCGACGGGATTTCCGGGAAACCCTCGACTCGCCCGCTTGGGGTTGACTTCGGTTTTTACGGCGTCAAACTGTGGGTGACTCTTCTCTGTTCCGGCCCCGTTCGGCTGCAATTTCGGTTGCGTCCGGACGGGGTTTTTTCGTATCCGGAGTTGGCGACATGCCGGCTGGAAAACGCGCTCTGGTGACGGGGAGCAGTCGAGGGATCGGCTTGGCGATCGGCCGGTCGTTCGCAGCGCACGGGGCGCGCGCGGTGCTGACTTCGGAGCGGCGCGAAGCCGATTGCCCGGAGCTTCAGGCGGTTTTGAGCGAGCATGCCGGGCTTACGTACATTCAGGCCGACCTGACGGACGATTCGGAAGTGGAACGGCTCGTCGGCTCGGCGTGGGAGGCGCTTGGCGGAATCGACGTGTTGGTGAATAATCTGGGTACGTTCGCGGAGCCGAACTTTCTTCAACTCAAGCGAAGCGACTTCGACCGCATCTTCCATCTCAACGTGTGGTCGGCCATCGCGATCACGCAGGCGGTGGTGCGTCGCGCCGTCGCGGCCGGGCATGGCGGCCGCATCCTGTTCACGACCAGCCTGAACGGCACGCGTTCCGAACCGGAGCACACGCTCTACGATGCCTCCAAGGGGGCGATCAACGCGTTGACTCGACAGCTGGCCATTGAACTCGCCCCGCTCGGCTTCACCACGGCGGCCGTGGCGCCGGGGCTGGTCGACACGCCCTTGACGGACTTCGGCCTGCGTTCGGACCCCGCTGCCAGAGCGGCGATTCTCATGCAGATTCCGCTACGCCGGACGGCGACCGTCGAGGACGTCGCCGGCTGGTTCGCGTTCCTGGCGAGCGACGCCGCCGGGTACGGCACGGGGTTGGTCGTCCCCGTCGACGGCGGGCTGGATGCCCAGCAGATGAGCTTCCGGCCCATCAGCACCGGCGAGCGCGGGCTTCTTGGTTAAGTAGTCCCGTGCGGCATCGACCATGAATATTCCGACCGCCGCCCAGACGCACCCGATGGCGGCCCACATCGGCCACGGCGGGTTCTCGCCGTTCCAGAACAACGCGACCAGAAACTGCATCGTGGGCGACAGGAATTGAATGAACATGACGGTGAGCAGCGGCAACCTTCGGATCGACAAGCCGAAGGCCAACAGCGGCACGACGGTGATGATGCCGCCGCACATGAGCAGAATGCTGGTGGTGTCGTCCGCCCCGAACGCCGTAGTGCCGCGACGCGCTTCCCAAATCAGATAGCCCAGGCAGAGCGGCAGCAGCAGCAGGGATTCGACGCACAATCCGGTCAGGCTTTCGACCGCGACTTTCTTGCGAAGCAATGCATAGATGCCGAAGGTGATCGGCAATGCCAGCGACAACCAACCGCTGCCCAGCACGACCATCGGAATCGCCACGCCGACGGCGACCAGAGCCAACGCCGGGTAATGCGCAGGCTTCAATTTTTCACCGAGAAACACGGTGGCGAGGAAGGCGTTGACCAGCGGCATCATGTAGTAGCCGAGGCCCGCTTCGGTGACGCGGTCATTCACGGTGGCGTAAATGTAAAGCAGCCAGTTGATGGAGAGCAGCATCGCGGAGATGCCGAGTGTCAGCATCAGCTTCCGCGTCGTGAGCACGCGGAGAATCTCCTTCGCCCCGCCGACGATCAGCGTCACGACGGCGAGAATCAGCACCGACCAGACGATGCGGTGGGCAAGAATCTCCAATGGCTCAACGTGTTTGACCTGGCGGAAGTAGAGCGGCACCAGCCCCCACCACACATAGGCAATCAGGCCGAACAGGAAGCCCTCGCGAAATCGCCGGTCGTCGGTACTCATCGTGAACTCGTCCCTGATTGAATCGTGCGGGCCAGCAGTTTGTGGAAGTGGTGGGCACCCGCTTCGCGTTCGACCGAATAGCGGCCCGTGTCGTAACTCCGGCTGCGCAGGCCGCGCTGGACGTCCTCGCAGATGATGCGGTCTTCCTCCTGCACTTCGTCCGCCGTCCGTAGGCTTGCGGATCTGAACTCGTGGTCCGCTGTTTCGCGGAAGAAGAAGTGGAAGACGACCCGGCATTCGCCCTCCGTCACCGGCAGCACCAGGTTGGAGTCCATCACACCGTCGGTGTGGTTGAGCATGAAGTTCGGCCACAGCCACCAATACGAAGCGCGCTCGCCGACGCGGGTGCGCCCGGCATCTCCCTCGGCGGGCTTCAGCGGAGCCGATTGCAGACTCGATTGTGCGAACAGCGCGGTCGTGTAGTCCGCATAGCTCAGCACACCGGCGAGATTGGGGTGAACGGTGTTCACGTGATAGCCGCCATCGAGGTAGTTATCGACATACACTTTCCAGTTGCACATCACACGGTACTCGCGGCGGACGTGGTGGACCATCCCGGCGAATGGCGAGCACCGTGTCGCCCAGTCCGCCAACGGCGCCGCGCCGACGGCGAATGGTTCGCGCGGCGGCTTGACGTGAATGAAAACGAACGGTCCCCAGATTTCCACCGCGCCGAGCGGCATCAACCCTTCCTTTTCCTTGTCGAAGTCGCACACGCCCGCGAATTCGGGCACGCCCTTCAGCTTGCCCTCGAGGTCGTAAGTCCAGCCATGGTAGCGGCATCGCAGTTTCGTCGCGCTCCCGCACGGCTCCGGCATCACCACAGCGGCGCGATGCCGGCAGACGTTGAAGAAAGCCCGCAGTTCGCAGTCCGCGCCGCGGACGACCAACACCGGCTCGCCGGCAATGTCCGCCGTGAGATAGTCGCCCGGCTTGGCCACATCTTCGGCAAGGCCGACGCATTGCCAATCATTCGCGAAGACCCGATCGCGCTCATCGGCCGCGATGTCCGGCGCGAAGTACCAGGCGCTCGGAATCGTGCGGGCGCGTTCCAACGGCAGATTCGGATCGAAGCGGATCATCTCGGGCATTTTCGACTCCGGGGGATGTCACCGACCGCACCTTTCGTAGTTCTACGAACGCACCAGAACCTTACGCGCAAATCGAGTGCTCCCATGTCCGTACTTCCGGAAACGATTCTGCAATTCGGTTCAGGCCGCTTTCTGCGGGCGTTCGTCGATCTATTCGTCCATCAGGGTAATGTCGACGGGCAGGAGATCGGCCGCGTCGTCATCGTACAGTCGACCGGCGACGGCCGGGCGGGCGGGCTGAACAAGCAGGGTGGCCTGTATCACGTCATTATCCGCGGCTACGAGCACGGCGAAATCGTCGATCGCGTCGAGACCTGTGAAAGCATCAGCCGGGCGCTGCATGCCGGTACGCAATGGAACGAGGTTCTGGAGTTGGCCCGCACTCCAGCGGTGCGGACGATTCTTTCGAACACGACCGAGGCGGGCTATACGTTGGACATGGAGGACGCGCCGACGGATGCCGTGCCCCGCAGTTTCCCCGCGAAACTGCTCGCCGTCCTGAAGGCCCGCTTCGACGCAGGCCTGCCCGGCTTCACGATCATTCCCTGCGAACTGATCGAAGGCAACGCCACGATCCTGCGATCGAAGGTCGTCGAACTCGCCTCCCGTTGGGGCCACGGGACGCCGTTTCTGGACTGGGTTACGGGCGAGTGCGTATGGCTGCATACTTTGGTCGACCGCATCGTCACCGGCACACCGGCGGAACATCCGATCTTGGCAAGCGACCCGATGGCGATCGTCGCCGAGCCGTTCGCGCTGTTCGCCTTGGAGGAGCATGCCGCTTCCGCGTTCAAGTTGAAACATCCGGCAGTCGTCCGCACGCCGAAAGTGGAGCCATACTTCCTGCGCAAGGTCCGCATCCTCAACGCGGCCCACACCGCGCTGCTCATCCGCGCTGTTCCGCGCGGTTTCATCATCGTCCGGGATGCCGTCAACGATCCGGAACTCGGGGCTTGGTTGAAGAAACTTCTCGATGAAGAAATCGTGCCGACTCTCGAAGGCCGGGTCGATGCCGGGGCACGATTCGCGGAGCAGACGCTGGAACGGTTCAAGAATCCGTTCCTGGACCATAAATTCGCAGACATCGCCCTGCACCACGAAAGCAAGATCGGCGTGCGGCTGATCCCGACGCGGGACGAATACGCCGCCAAGTTCGGCAAGGCCCCGCCGCTGCTGACTGCCGTCATCGACGACGGGATGAAAGCGGTTCAGGCGCGATAGCGCTCCCGGATTGACGGGATGAGATATTCGCCGAAGGCGGCAGCGAAATCGTAGCGCGGCGCATGGCCCCAATCGGCTCGCGCTGCCGAATCGTCCACATCCGCGGGCCAACTGTCGACGATTCCTTGCCGCTTGGCATCGACGGCCGTCGTGATCATAGCCTGCGGGAAGCCGGCCGCGACGATCGCCTGCACCTCGGCCGCACTCGGGGCAAACGCGCCGATGTTGTAGACCGTCCGGGTCAACTTCGCGCGCGGCGCTTCCACCAACTTCAGGATCGACTCGACCGCATCCGGCATCGCCATGAATGGGATCCGCGTGTCCGGCCGAACGAAGCAGGCATACGGCTCGTTCTTCGCGGCCGCGTGGATCATCTCGGGCGCATAGTCCGAGGTGCCGCCCGACGGTGCCGTCACGGACGAAATCAAGCCGGGAAACCGGATGCAGCGGAAGTCGACCTTGCCGACCGCCGTGCCGCCGGTGAGCTGCTTGTAGTGCCGTCCGTAGTAGCGGCCGAGATGTTCGCAATAGAGCTTGTTGGCCCCGTACATCGTCGTCGGCATGTTGAACGCATCTTCACCGATGCGGCCCGCGCGGGACTTGGTCGCCAAGTCCGGCAGGCCGTAGGCCGCGATGCTCGACGGGAACAGGAAGACCACGGGCCGACCGTGCGACTCGCCTTCCTTCTGCGCGAACTCCAGCAGGTTCATCGTTCCTTCGACGTTGACCTTGTGCGCAAGTGCCGGCGAGAACTCGCTGCGGGTGCTCAGCAAGGCGGCCAAGTGGAACACAACATCGACTTCGTACTCCGCATTGATCCGCTCCAGAAGCGACGCATCGAGAATGCTCCCCGCGAATTCCTTCCGCACCTTGCGGCCAAGCTCGGGCTGCAACGGGTTCAGGTCCAGGGTGATGATCGGCTTGCCCGATGCGGCCAGCCGCTCGATCAGCCCATGTCCGATCTCGCCGGAGGCGCCGGTAATCAACGTCGATGCGAAGCGGGACATGGGCGATACCGTGGGAAGGAGGGATTCAGTCAGCGAGCAGCGTGCCCGATTTCGAGCGGATATCGCTAGGTAGCTCATCAAGCCGGTTCGGAAATCGATTTCGTTCGCGTCGAATGTCGAACCGAGCCAAAGCCGTAGTCCGCCATCGCAATTACGGCCGTCGATCAGCTTTTGCCGGACCGCCTCAAATCCGATGTGGTCGATGATGCGAAGAAGCATCGATTCGAAGCAGTGGATGCGGCCGGCTTCAGCAAGATGTCGTTGTCCGAGGGCACGATCACGCGGGCAACTCCCGACCGGTGATTCGCATCAGAAACTCACTGCTGTCTTCGGGCAACTGCTCCCAATCAAGGTTCACAGCCAATCGTTCGCGAATAGAGCCGATCGCATTCGGAGCCGGGTCCAGCAGCTTCAACGCAGCATTGGCCACGGGCCAAAAACCGCCGCCGATTCCGTGGGCGGTATTAAGTACGACGAGTCCGGTATCGATGTGATTCTGTCGGCCGTATCCTCGGGCAACCTCTGCGAGTGTTTCTGCCTTCGGCCAACGACCATTGATCGTGTAGGCAGCCCCCGAACGGCCGTTCAGCAACTCGACTGCAAACTGGTCGGCTGAAGTCTCTTCCTCGTCCAGTCCTTCCCCGTCGACTCTCTCGTCCAACAACGACCCATTTTCCGGTACGTGATCGTGAAACACGTGACCAAGTTCATGGGCCAGAATGAAAAGCTGTTTCGCAGGTTGGTTGTTGTTCAAGCAAAGAACGATGGCGGGCCTACCTTCGACGCGAAGCGTAAAGCCCATCGGCTTTTTCTTGGCATCGCTCGGAAACGTGCTGACGTGGATTACAGGAACTCCCGATTTCCAGCAGAAATCAACAAGAGATTCCAAGCCGACGGTCGAGTTCGTTTCCAGAATGTTGTTGCGTATCACGGACGCCGTCGGGATTCGCTCGTAACTGCATGACACGGCCGTTACAGCAAGTTGGGCGGCGCGTGTGGCGATGACTCGGCTCAGGAATAACTCGTCTTCCGTGGTCCCTGCCGTTTTCTTGTACTTGCAGATACCGAAATCTTTGAGTCGCAGCGTCGTCGAAGGCTCGGCGAGTGTGGCGATGTCGATGCCGAGATGTCGCGACAGATGAATGTAGCCTTCCGCGCGACCCAAGCCGTCGTCCCACAGCGAGTCGTCCCACCACGTCGGAAGCGCGGCGACGTTGCGGATATACGGCCGGGTGAAGCCAACGTCGCGGAGCCGTTCGTACAGTGCGTTCGCGGTCGCGTTCACGATGGTTCACCCGATTTCCGATTCGACAAGCTCATCAATAAAGCCAGAGGCACAGTCATTCTACGATCGGCGGCAAGGTTCCCGATGTCCGTTCCGCATCCTCTCTCTGCAACCGCCGCAGCCACACATCCAGCACGAAGGTGCCGAACGGGACCAGCGAGGCCACCGCGCATGCCAGCCAGAAGAGAAAGGCTCGACCGAAGCCGCCCCAGCTTCGGCGGACGAGCACTTCGATCACGGACAGACAATAGATCACGAACAGGAAGCCGTGAAGGCTGCCGAGGAGCATGTTCGGTTCGGGGATGTTCGCGGCATACTTCAGCGGCATGCCGATCCCAATCAGGATCAGGAACGACCAGCCTTCGATGAAGGCGATCAGCCGCAGGCGGGAAAGCGGGGTGCGAAGGTTCATGCGGAAGAACACCGAAGGGCGAATCGGGTTCCCTTAAGTTAGCGAAGCCCGGAAGGGTTTAACATCGACCGCCGACATTTCGGACACCCTCCTACACAATTCCCGGACACTTTCGCTTTCATCGAGGGTGAAATCCGCGCACTTCGCTTGCGCACGCTCTATGGTTCGCCAGACGCGGTGGTCACGAGATGTGGCGGTGAATCATGAATTGGATGCGCGAAGCGGATACGGAACCTCTTCCGGGCTACATTTTGATCGCCCCCTTAGGCACCGGCGGCTTTGGCGAGGTGTGGAAGTGCCGCGCGCCGGGCGGCATCTTCAAGGCCATCAAGTTCGTTTACGGCAACCTCAATTCCCTCGACGACGACTCCGCCAAGGCCGAGCAGGAATTCAAGGCGATGGAGCGCGTCAAAGCCGTGCGTCATCCCTTCGTGCTCTCGATGGAGCGGATCGACATCGTCTCGGGAGAACTGCTCATCGTCATGGAATTGGCGGACAAGAGCCTGCACGATCTGCATCAGGAACAGCTCGCCCAAGGTCGGTCCGGCATCCCTCGTGAAACGCTCCTCGGCTACCTCGCGGACTCGGCCGAGGGGTTGGATCACCTCATTGAGAAGCACAACCTCCAACACCTGGACGTTAAGCCGAAGAACCTGTTCCTCATCGGCGAGCGCGTCAAGGTCGCGGACTTCGGGTTGGTCAAGCACCTCGAACGGCAGAGTGCCTCGGGTCTGCTCGGCGGCATTACACCCGTCTATGCCGCACCGGAGACGTTCGCCAACAAAATCAGCAAGCACTCGGATCAATACAGCCTCGCCGTGTTATACGTCGAACTGCTGACCGGGCTGCGGCCCTTCAACGGCAAGAACATCCGTCAGTTGGCTATGCAGCATATGACCGAAGCGCCAAACCTGACCATGCTGCCGGAAGCCGATCGGGCACCGGTCGCACGGGCACTCGCGAAGAATCCGGACGACCGCTTTCCCTCCTGCATGGCATTCGTGCGTTCGCTCGGGGGAGACAATCTCCGCGGCGAAGTGTCCGGTCTGCAGACCCAGGAATTCCGCTCACGGGCCGGCACTGTGCCCGACCACGACAGCTCGATGCGGGTGACGCAGGCCGTGCCGGCTTCCGGCCTTTCGACGGCTGCGATCCCGACGTTGCAACGCCGCACACCATCGCCGATTCCGAATCACATCCTGAACCGCATCCCGGAATCGTTGCATTCATCGGTCAACATGTCCGTCAGCTTTCGACCGGAAGAAGGCGTACTGCACCCGGCGATCCTGATCGGCGTGGGAAGTTTCGGTCGGCGAGCGCTGCAACAGATCCGTTGCCGGCTGTTGGACCGCATCGGCGAGCCGTCCCAGGTGCCGTGCTTCCGCTTCCTCTACATCGATACGGAAAGCGATGCCGGCCATAAAGCCGTCCGCGGCGGCGATGCGGCCCTGCTCACCGAGCACACCTTTCATGCGCCGTTGCAGCCGGTGACGGCGTACCGTCGCCGACAGCTCGATCAGATTCTCGAATGGTTGCCGCGCGAGAAGCTTTACGCCATCCCGCGTTCCCTGAAGGTCGACGGCTCGCGGGCGCTCGGCCGGCTTGCCTTCACGGACTGCTACCTGCGGTTCGTCACGCGGCTGCGGCACGAAATCCAAGTGGCAACGCATCCCGAAGCGGTCTCGCAATCGGCCGATCACACCGGCCTGCCGGTGCGGACGAAAGTCCCCAGCGTCTACATGTTCGCCAGTGCGGCCGGCGGCACCAGCGGCATGCTGATGGACGTCGGCCACGCCATACGCCGTACGCTCGAACGATTCAACATCGCGGAAGCCCCGGTGACAGCCTTCATCTTTTCGGGTGCGCCGGACGACGCGAACAGCCCGCCGATGGAGTTGGCCAACATTTTTGCCACACTCACCGAGTTGAACCACTACGCCGACCCCGAAGTGAAGTTCGCAGCGCAATACGGCGGTCCGGAAGGGCAAAGCGTGGACGGCCGCGGTCTGCCTTTCGACGCGACCTATTTGCTGCCGATGGCCGACCGCACGGCCGAGGCGTTCCGCGATTGCGTCTCCCACTTGGCCGGCTACGTCACCCACGATCTGACTACGCCGCTGGGCACGGGCTTGGAGAAGATCCGCAAAGCCAAGCCACCATTGGGCCGCACACCATTTCGTGGCTTTGGGACATTCGGCGTCTGGTATCCGCGCGGGTTGCTGCTGCGCTCGGCCGCACGGCAACTCTGCGCACGCATGCTGCGGTCCTGGTCGGCCTTCGGTGGCGTCGCACTACCGGACGAAGCGGAGCGAATCCTGAAGACGATCCTCGACGACAAACGGCTGACACCCGATGAAGTTCAACGCTTCCTCGGCGAAGAGTCCGCCGCGGGGCCGGACGGCAACCCGGCGGAGGCGACGCGCACTTGGCGTGCCAATCTGCTGAACTACGCGGAAGCGGCCGCCCGCCGGCCCGATCCGCAAAGCTGGGCTGCCGCCGCGTGGGACCAAGGTCGCGATCTGGTGGGGTTGGAGCCGACCACGGAAGGGGACAGCACCTTCCGCCGCGGACGCCTGAGCCGCTCGCTCGACCTCGGCATCCGCCGCGCGGTTGAGGCGTGGCAAAACGAGATTGTCGAACTGATCCGTCCGTTGGAGGAACTGACCGGGCCACGCTTGGCGATCTACGAAGCCATCGTCGGCGAACTCGTCGGGGCCAGCGCCGCTGCGGCCCAGTCGATGGAGCACCAACTGCATGCCGCCGTCGAACCGCGACAGCGGGCCCGGGACGAGGTGCAAAGTGCTCTGGAAGCCTGCAAGAAAACCGACGAGGGCAGCTTCAGCATCTTCGGCGGACGCACGCCACGGGCGCTGCGCACCGTCGCCGAACGCATCCGGACGTTTGCGGACATTCGCGTGAAGGAAGACCTGGCCTTGGCCGCGTCGCAGTTCTACCGTCGCTTGCAGTCGTTCTTCGAGGACAAGCTGCGGGACGCCAGCCTGACGCGGAACCGGCTCAATGAATTGGCCGGCGCGATGGAGGCCTACATCGGCCTCCCGAATCCGCACTTCACGCCACCCTCGGGTCAGGATACCGAAGAACTGATGCAGACGACGCTTCAGGAAACCAACACCATGCGGGTGGTGTTGCCCTACGGCGAGGACCACTTGGACCGCAGTGCCGCCGAGATGCTCGCAGTCCTCGGGGATACCGAACGCACACGCCTGGAACTGATCCTGACGCGGCTGGTGGTCGAACCGCGCGGCGGCCTGGCGAGCATGGCCCGGGCTTCAACCGATCTTAACGTGATCCTCGCCGCGCCGATGATCGAGCAATCGACGGCGTTCCTCACCAATCTGTTGCCGAGCGAGGACGTGACGGCCGTCGAGCTCAAGGCCGCCGATACGGCCCCCGGCGAATTGGCCCGCCGCATCGCAGGCTACGTTCGCGCCGCCACGCCGACCGTGCGCGGCCCGGCCGCCGAGGAAAAAACCTTCGTCATGGTCCCCGATACCGACGCTGGGACGAAGTACGCCGAGGAAGTCCGCAAAACCGTGCCCGGCGCGGTCACCGTCCCCGTCCGCGGCAGCGACACCGATCTGCTCTTCTGCCGCGAACAGGCCTGCCTGCGCACGGCCGATCTGGATCGCCTGCTGGAACCCTGCTGGGAAGCCTATATGGCCGCCTCAGACCTGCCGGAAACAAACCCCCACAGCCGCTACGACGTCACCGCCTGGATGCCGCTGGTGAAGTAAGCGTACTCATGCCGACACCTAGGGATTTCTCACGTCGGGTTCAGAGCCAAGGTAAGCAGGCCCCTCACGGAC
>Ga0105048_10002100_pt1 | contig 32203 bp, 25 predicted proteins | sample MAT05_FD_78382 | JGI IMG/M metagenome (GOLD analysis project Ga0105048, IMG submission 78382) | Freshwater microbial communities from Lake Fryxell liftoff mats and glacier meltwater in Antarctica - MAT-05 | ecosystem: Environmental > Aquatic > Freshwater > Ice > Liftoff microbial mat | place... | reverse complement strand
ATATTCTGACCGGGCTGACGTCGGCCAATTTGGTTTGGGCGCTCACGTCAAGTCATAACGCCAACTGGCATCCGCTCACGTCCTATTCCTACATGCTCGACATCGAGATGTTCGGGTTGAAGCCCGGCATGCACCACCTGGTGAATGTGTTTCTTCACATGGCGGCGGTCGTGGTGCTGTTCCTCGCTCTGCTCCGACTAACGCGCGAACTCGGGCCGAGCGCGTTTGTCGCGGCGTTGTTTGCCGTCCATCCGTTGCGGGTCGAATCCGTGGCCTGGATCTCCGAGCGGAAGGACGTGCTCAGCGGCCTCTTCTTTGCCCTGACCCTGCTCGCCTATGCAGGTTACGCCCGCCGTCCGTCGCTGGGGCGCTACGCTCTCGTGGTTGTTGCTTTTGTTCTGGGTCTGCTCGCTAAGCCCATGTTGGTCACACTTCCCTTCGTCCTTCTCTTGCTCGACGTGTGGCCGTTACGGCGCTTCGTTCCGGACGGGGCCGGACGAAGAAATGCAACCGCGATCTTGCTTGAAAAGCTGCCGTTGCTGGCACTGGCGGCGGCGTCTTCGGCCGCCACGGTCTGGGCTCAGGCCGCGGCATTTGCTTCTCTCGACATGATCTCGCCCGGTCAGCGGGCGGCCAACGCGGTTGTGTCTTACGCGGCTTATATCCGGCAGATGTTCTGGCCGTTCAACTTGGCCGCGCCTTATCCGCATCCGCGTGACCAGCTTCCCGTGGCCGAACTGATCGCGTCGGGCATCTTGCTTGTCGTCGTGACCGCCATCGCGATTGCCTGGCGACGCAAACGGCCCTACGTGCTCGTCGGCTGGCTTTGGTATCTCGGCATGCTTGTTCCCGTGATCGGCCTCGTTCAGGTGGGCGATCAGGCCCGCGCGGATCGTTACACCTACTTGCCCCAGATTGGTCTCTATCTCAGCCTAACTTGGTTGACGGTCGAGACAACCCGCTCATGGCCACAGTGCCGGCTCGTTCTCGGTTGGCTGGCCGCGGGCCTACTCTTGGTTCTCACCTGTTTGTCATGGCGACAGGCAAGGCACTGGCGCGACACGACGGCCCTGTTTCAGCATGCTCTGGATTGCACGTCGAACAATTTGGTGGCCCACTTGAACCTGGGAAGCGATTTGGTTCAGAAGGGAAGATATGCCGAGGCGGCTGGCCATTACGAACGCGCGTTGGCGATCTCGCCGCGAAGCCTGGGAGGCTTGAGCGGCTATGGAGGCACACTGATTCAGCTAGGTCGATACGACGAGGCGACCGCATATTTGCTCCGAGCCCTCGAAGTCGCCCCGCCGCAAACGCCCGTGCTGATCCAACTGGGCATCGCCTACGGTCATCTGCGGCGGTTTGACGAAGCACAAACATTTATGCGGCAAGCTCTCGAAAGGGAGCCTGGTTCGGCCGCCACGAATAACGCCCTCGGCGTGCTGTACGTCCAGCAAAAAAAGCCCAGCCAGGGTGTCGAGTGGTTTGAACACGCGGTCAAACTGGAACCGGCGAACAACGCCTACCGCACCAATTTGACATTCGCGCTCTACCAGAGCAACCGCCTCGGCGAGGCGTTGGACGTCCTGCGTGAAACGATCCACATGAGGCCGAACGATGTGGGCGTTCTTCGTTTCGCCGCCCGCATCGCGGCAACCAGCGACGACATCACGGTGCGGTCGCCCCCGGAGGCAATCGCCTGGGCGGAGCGAGCCAACAAGCTGACCCACGGCCAGGTTCCCTTGATCCTGGACGAACTCGCGATCTGCTACGCCGCCGCGGGCCGCTTCGACGATGCCGTTCGAGTGGAATCGAGAGCCATTGAGTCGGCTCTCGCCAGCGAATCACCCGAGGTCATCTCCAACCTGCGAAGTCACCTGGAACATTTTCGCTCAGGCAAACTCCCCAAGACTTCGTCGCCGATGCCGGAATAGGTGTCCGATGTTCGCGAAAAGCAATCGGGTGTCCACCTCATTCATCGTATTTCAGCAAGAACTTCGGGTTGATCGCCTTGAAGCTAAGCCGGCCGCCGACGTCCTCATCGTTTTCCTCGACCAGCGGACGAAGCACCACGCCTTCGCGCTGGACTTTGGGGTTCAGCACGCTCGTTCCTTCTGAAAAAGCGATCAGTTCATCAATCGAGTGATCGAGTATGATTGTGCCGAGCTGTGGCACGCCATCGAGCCCCAGTTCGGCCACGAGCGCCAACGCGTCGGGATGGTCGAGCAGACGAAAGGTGTCCACGTTCAGAACGTTGAACACGCGCAACGTAGTGGCGGCCAGTGCGTACTTGTTCTTCTGGATTCCCGGGCCGATCACTTCCGCCTGAATTGCGAGATCGTGGCCGAGGCGCTCCCGGGCGGTACGAAGCTTTTCCTCCAACTTGACACCTCGCGCGACGCGCACCATCACGTTCGACTCGTCGGTTTCGTCCATCAAGAGATTGCGGCTGCAAATGCCATAGACACCCTGGCGTAGGAAGGCCGTGAACGACATGCCGTCGAGTTTCTCGGTGACATAGAAGGTCTTGCCGCGATGCCGCGTCAGCACGGGTTCCAGCACTTGCACGCGCGTCTCATCGGTCTTCGGCAGAAAGCCAGGGAAGCCGCCCTTCACCCGCCCGCTATTGCTAATCGACAGCGGTGGTTCCCACTTCATGATGCCGAGCAAGTCGGTGACGTCCGCCCCCTCGTCCGTCGGGGAATCGACCGGAAGAATAGATAGTGGGAAGCAAATGCCCTGCGACACCTGGCCACGAAGTTTGACCGTCTTGATCCGAAAGCCGGCCGGCAGGATCGTCGCGTCGGCCGCGTCGATCTGAGCGGGTTTGAAACTGCTGGCGCGCAGAAATTCGAACTCCGGCCGTTCGGGCAACAGGGAGTCGATCTCACAGTAGACAAGTTTGTCGCCCGGCTGATGCTCGCCCTTCTTGGCGACCACCCACCAACCGAGGACACGAATCTTCTCGATCGCGTCGGCGTTCGGGATCGACTCCACGGCGTTCACCGTCTGAATGCTGGCGAGCTTACGCATTGGCTGCTCCGTTCGAAAATCATCCTCTACTTGACAAGAGAAGAATGCGATGGGTTCGGCGTGGGCGAGGATCTCCATTGCGACTCGGCTTCAGATGCCTCGTCCCCTGAGAGTTCAGAATATGTTCTCTTTCCAGATCGATCCGGACGAATGTCGTTTGAAGACCTAAAAAAGAGTTAGTCGCTTGTGAAACCGCGACGCGGAAACTTGGGAGCGGAAAGAAGGGAAGCCGCAGCATCAACGCCCTCTACTGTTGGGTTCATTTCAAGCGGAGGTGAGCCGCGCTCCTCTTCGTCGGCGATCTTTCATATCAATAAACACAATTCCGCCGAAACCCTCCACCCGCGTGATCCATCTCATGACAACTGACTCGACCGCCCTTCCTGCCGCGAAATCGAAACGGGGTCAGTGGATGGCCCTCTCCGCCGCACTGCTCGGCTGGATGTTCGACGGCCTGGAGATGGGTCTGTTCCCCCTCATCGCCAGGCCGGCACTGCGCGACCTTCTCGGCACTCAGGACGAAGCAACCATCGGCCAGTGGTTTGCGATCATCACCGCCGTGTTTCTGATCGGCGCGGCCACCGGCGGCGTTCTCTTCGGCTGGCTCGGCGATCGCATCGGCCGGGTCCGGGCCATGATGATTAGCATCGTCACCTACGCCATATTCAGCGGCATCTGCGGGCTGGCGACTGACGCGACGCAAGTGGCAATCTTCCGCTTCGTCGCAGCACTCGGCATGGGCGGTGAGTGGTCGCTGGGCGTCGCGCTTGTCATGGAGATCTGGCCGAACAAATCGCGGGCGATGCTCGCGGGAGTGATCGGCGCCGCGGCCAACATGGGCTACATGGTCATCGCCCTGGCGGGATTGGGCCTGAACGCTTTCATCGGCGATCTGCATCAATTATTGTTAGACGTCGGAGTGTCGGCCGAAATGACGGAGAAACTCACGCGCAATTCTGGTTGGCGCTTGCTCATGCTCTTTGGCGTCTTCCCCGCCTTCCTGGCCATCCTCATCCAGATTTTCGTCCCGGAATCGCACAAGTGGGAAGAAGAGAAGAAGAAGGGGAGCACATCGTTCTGGGAAACTCGCGACCTCATCGGCGTGCTGATCGGCGCGGTCGCCGCGCTTGGCATGATCGCACTTTGGGCCCTTGACGTGCCCTGGATTTTGCGGATCGCGGGATCCGCCGTCGCACTTACGATTGTAACGATCGGCTATCTCTACCCCATCCGTCGCTATCTGCATCGGCAAGGCGCGACCAATACACTGACCGCCGCGCAGAACCGGAGCCTTGACTCCAGGACGATTCGCCGGATGCTGCTGGCCGCCGCCCTCAGCGGAGTCGCTCTCCTCGGCACCTGGGGCTCAACCCAATGGATCCCTGTCTGGGTCGACAAAATGACGGGCGGCACGATGCCGAATGCCAAAGCTTATACGCAAATGGCGACAGCCATTGGCGCGATCGTTGGCTGCATCGCTGCCGCGCTTGTGGGCGATTGGCTCGGTCGGCGCGTCACCTACGCTTTACTTTGTGTCGCGTCAATGGTCTCGGTCTTCACTCTCTTCCAGTTCAACTCCCAATACGGGATGCAGCTGGTGCTTTGGGCGTTCGCGACCGGCGCCATCACCGCCGCCTTCTACGGCTGGCTGCCGCTCTACCTGCCAGAACTTTTCACAACGCGGGTCCGCGCCACGGGGCAGGGCTTCGGCTTCAACTTCGGCCGCATCCTGGCGGCAGTCGGTGTGCTCCAACTACCGATCATCATGCGCGAATTCAAGGTCGGCTACGAAACCGCCTGCCCGGCCATGAGCCTGATCTACGTGGTCGGCTTCATCATCATCTGGTTCGCGCCGGAGACTAAGGGCCAACCGCTGCCGGAGGATTGACAAGCCGCAAGATCTTCAAGGAGTTGCCCATGCCGTATCGAACCAATTGGCACCGCTTGTTCGGCCTGATGTTGGCCGACTTCTTCACCGGTTCGCCCTACTCGGTTGAACTGGAGAAGGATCTGTCGATCAAGAAGCAATTGCTCGATGTGGTCATCCTTCGCAAAGGAAAAGGCAAGTTTGTAGGCCAGCTACCTGATGGATTCGATAACCTCGCCAAACATAATTTGATCACCTTCAAGTCGCATCATGACACACTGGAGGACTGGGCTTTAAAAGAACTGACCGGGCATTATGTCAACTACCGCAAGCAAGTGAGCCCGTCGTTCGAGAATCTCTTGCCGGAGAAGGAATTTCGGCTGTATGCTGTAACCAGCCGATTCCCGCATGAGCTTGCCGGGTCGGGGAATTGGAAGTGCATTCAAGATGGGGTATTCGACTATCAGCGCGGCAGCGATACCATCCGCGTGATCGTCTTACGGAAACTCCCCGATGAAGAGCAAAACGCCGGCTTGCATTTACTAAGTGCCGCGCCGGATAAGTTGAGCTACGGGGCCGCCCATTACGGGCGACATTCGCCTGAAACAAGTACGCTGATCAATCGGCTATACAACGGGTATCAGAGAGAGGGAATGTCCATGCCGTACACGATGGAAGATTTTCGGAAAGACTACGTAAAGGAACACCTCGAAAAGCTATCGCCGGAAGAGCGCGTGGAAGGACTGTTGCCGGAGCAACTTCGAAAGGTCCTTCCGCTGGATCAGCTCCTTAAAGTTCTGTCGCCGGACGAACGGTTGGCAGGCCTGTCGCCCGAGGAGATCGACAAACTCTTGCGGCGTCACGCGGCGAAGTCCGCGAAGTCCAAACCCAAGAAGAAAAAGTAGAGGGCTTCCGCCTCGGTTGGATCCACCCTCACTCCACTGCCCCCAACCCCAATCCATCTAGCGATGCGGTCGCCATCTTCCCTTCGGTGATCTTGAAGATGCCGGGAAATCGCTCGGCCCATGCCGTGTTCGCTCCGGGGCAGTACTGGCGTGAATTGCACTCGATGGCCGCGATTCCCGGTATGTGGGCGGCGATGCTCGCTGAATGAATCAGGGAGGCACCCGGGCACGTCAGATCCTGCACGCAGAGAAACATGCCGTCCTTCTGGGCGGCCGCGGCCAGCAGCAGGCTTTGCGTTTGCCCCTTGCATGCCTTCAGGGCCGCTCCCGTATAACCCATCTCTTTCGCCATTCGCAGGCTCTCGAGATCGAGCAGCGATTCGTCGATGACGACGGGCCGAAGTTTCGACGCCTCGTGCATCACGTTGGACCGGTCGGCCTTCAGGTCCCGTTTCGTGGGTTGTTCGATGTACTGGATGCGCTCGAATCCCGCCGGGCTCCGTTCGCGGATCATTTTGAGAAACTCGAGCAGGTAGCCGACGTTCGCACATTTCTCGTTGAAATCGAGCGAGTAGAACCAACGCGAGATGTTGCGTTTCTTCTGTTCGATCTCCGCCACGGCGTTGACTCCCAGGACGCGTTCGACATCCCAATTGATGTCCTCGCCATTCAGCTTGATCTTCAGGTGGGTCAGCCCGTTGAAGTGGATCCAATCGCCCAGAGTCTCCGGCAGCCCATCGCCGATCGGCTTGGCGACGTCGGCCGGCGTGAGCGGATCGAGAGCGCCCACCAGATGGTAGAGCGGCATCACCGTCTTAGCCTTTGTCTCGACATAACGATCGAGCCTTTCGCCCTTGAACTCCGCGCCGAGGTAATGGCCGAGATCGTGTTCGAGAAAATCCGGTCCGAGAGTCGAGAAGCAGTTGAGCCCATGGACCTTACCGTAAGCATCATGCAGGGCGGCATCGAAGGGGCTGGCCGCGACGAGGGTCGCCAGCGGCGGGATTGGGTCGGGCAGGGCCAGGCGTTGCGTTTCGTCCGCGGCTGCCTGGTGATAGAGCGGTTCCAGCGCGTGGGTGATGTCGATCGGATGCCCGAATTCCAAATGATCGGCCGTGATCCTCTGCACGCGCTCCACCATTGCTTGCAAGGCTGTCAGCGTCTGTTCGTAACCCATTTTCTTCGAAGGGTACGCCCAGACGTTGCCCATCGGCATCGAGCCGAAGCCGCGAGCGGTTTTACCCGAACGGGTCTCGACCAAGCAATGAACATTCAGAACCGTTGCTCGATCGAGCGCGACGCCGCCGAACTTGATCGGTGAGCGATACAGAAAATCTTCCGTCTCGTAACGTAGTTCCCGAATGCGAATGTCGGTTGGCTTCATGTTGGTGACCGTGGTCCGTATGAAGAAGGACGAGGGCGGCAGTTCTGTTCTACAGTATTCGATTGGACGAAAATGATTCCCGATTGGAAATTACCGCCTGGCGTCGATCGCGGGCTCTGGGAATATGTCTCGAGCGAGACCTTGGCGCGGCAATATGACGAGCGGCTGGCCGGTACGCCGTTGCTGCGCGACGATCTCGCCTTCGTGGCCCGGCATTTCACGACACCCGGCCGGTTGATCGATCTCGGCTGCGGCACGGGACGTTTGATGTTCCCCTACGCACGCAAGGGTTACGACTGCTGGGGGGTCGATCTCTCTGATTCCATGTTGGCCGTGGTTGCCGAGAAGGCGGCTCGCGAAGGGCTGCCCATTCGCACGTTGAAGGCCAATTTGGTTGAACTCGATGAGGTCGAATCAGCTTCTTTCGATCGCGCCGCCTGTCTCTTCAGCACGCTGGGCATGATTCGCGGAGTCGACAACCGCCGGAAGTTTCTGGGTCACGTCCGGCGCATTTTGAAACCGGGCGGCGTGTTCGTTCTGCATGGTCACAATCGCTGGTTCCGCTTCGGCCTTGGCCTGGGCGCTCGGGGTAGCGAACGCGGTGATCGCACCATGCCGCAAACAGCCGGTGGACCGCCGTTGACGCTTCACCATTTTTCGAAAAGAGAACTTCTGGCCGCGTTGAAAGAAGCCGGATTCGAGATTTACGAAGTGCAACCGGTCAGTACCTCAGGGATCTTGAAGCACTCATGGTGGCTGCCGATGTTTCGAGCGTACGGATATTTGCTGGCAGCGATCAGACGTTGATAGAACAACCTTGCCCCTGAAGGTTGCGCTTTGAAACAGAATACGCAGCCTGTTTTGGTACGAAATTCCACCGTCTGAAATGAAATTCGCGTTTTGTCGCAGGCTCAATCCACGTCAGCCTCGTCGAGATCTTCCTTGGCTTGCCGCAACGCGTTCACAAAGGAATTTAAATCCGAACCCCCAATCGTAACACGGGCAATCAGCCCACGTTTGGTTTCCGCGATAAGGAAATACCGATCTGAGAATTCGTCGTCGCGCACAAGTGTGATTGGCTCTTCCTTGTTTTTCCCGATCACGATCTGGCCATTTTGATTTTGGTCCGAGCCTCGCAATGCTGTTTTTTCTGTCGTCTGCGTCGTCAAGAAACTAAGCATCTCGTCGATGACAAGCGGCGACTGAACCGTGAAATACAAGTAGACAGAGGGGCTTTCGATCTGAGCAAACCATTTGTGGGCTCCAGATGTGGTTTCGTCGATTGCGACTTCCCAACAGCCGTCACGGCCAAATGCCGCGAGACCGAGACTCTCTACTTCTTTACTTGTCTTCCGCATGTTTCGTAGTATTGACATTCAACCCTCTTGTGTTTTGTGTGCGCGAAGCGGCGGCGGCTTCGATTATGGAATTACCTCTCCGTCGTCGCCAACTCGTGTGCGTCCCGTTATGCCTCCGTTTTCTTGGACATCCCAATGATCGGGATATTTGCCGTGCGCTCTGTCTCTGATCCAGATTTTTCCCTTCAAATCAACGTAGCCTTTTTTACCTTTTTTCGGCCCACCTTGGATCGCTTTCTTCACGATGATCTGCTTGCCCTTCCTATTCTTTTCCAATTTTGGAATGAACGGGACACTGCCTCCGGTGGGTAATCCAAGCTTTTTGATCTTCTTGTCGATCTCCGTGCCGTCAATTTCCTCTGCCACGTTTGATCCATCCATCAAGGACTTTCACCCAGCGAAGCAGTCGCGAGTCATGGAACAGAATATTCTTTTCTAGTAGATAGAATATCACACCATCAGTTTTAGCGCAGCGAAATTCGTACTACTGAAACGGAATTCAGGTCCTTGTTTTCATTTCATCGCTCAGCCCTCCATGGAGAATCGAGATGGCCGAGATCAATCGCCGGGACCTGATGCTGGGCACGCTGGCCTTGCCGTTGCTGGGGCAAGTCGCGACAGCCGCCCCCGCGAATAGCATCAAGACCGAGAACGAGCGTGAAGGCACGACCGATTGGCAACTCACGTATACGCGGATCGATCCTAAAACGAAGAGCACGCGTTTCGGCGGGTTCGGCGGGCGCTCGACGATGATCGAAGGCTATTGCTCGCGGCAGAGCGTGAAACCGGGCGAGCCGATCGATTTCTACGTCAGCACCGATCCGGCCTCGCCGTTCCATATCGACATCTACCGGTTGGGCTACTACCAGGGCAAGGGCGGCCGGCCTTTTCAAAAGCTTGGGCCGTTCGAGGGCGAGGTGCAACCCACACCCGAGGTCGGCAAGGAGCGCATCCGCGAGTGCCTTTGGAAGAAATGCACCACCTTCGAGATCCCGAAAGATTGGGTGAGCGGCGTCTATCTCGGCAAACTCTCGGCTACGAAGCACCGGTACGAAAGCTACGTCATCTTCATCGTGAAGGACGATCGGCCTGCCGACTTTTTGTTCCAGGTTAGCGACAACACCTGGCAGGCCTACAACGCCTGGCCGGATAACTACTCGCTCTACATCAACGACCGCGAGGACAAGAAGCCCCATGTCTCCGGCGTGAACGCCAGCTTCGATCGCCCCTACGCCCGCTACACGCAGATCCTCGATTTTCCGCAGTCGCAAGGCTCGGGCGAGTTCCTGCTCTGGGAATTCCCGCTTGCCTTCTGGATGGAACAACACGGGTACGACGTCAGCTATATCGCGAACGTCGACGTCCATGCGAACCCGAAAGAACTGTTGCGGGCGAAGGCATTCCTCTCCGTCGGGCACGACGAATACTGGAGCCGCGAGCAATTTGATCACGCCATGGCGGCCGTCAAAGCGGGCGTCAATATGTGCTTCTTGAGCGGCAACAGCGTTTGCCTGGTCACGCCGTTCTCGCCTTCGTCATCGAGCCAGGCGGACCGCACGATCACCCGGGCCGGCCGTTACGGCGGGGTGCGGCCCGGCGAGGAAAAATGGTTCGCCGACCTGACGATCCTTGATGCCCCCAACGAGGCGCTGTTGATGGGCGCCCAGACGGTGACGCCGTTCAACGGGTCGGGCGATTGGACGGTCACGAAGCCGGAGCACTGGATGTTTGAAGGCACGAAGATGAAGAAAGGCGACAAGATTCCTGGTCTGGTGGGCTGGGAATTCCACGGCTCGCCGGCCGACATTCCCGGTCTGGAAGTCGTCGCGGCGGGCAAGACCTGGACGGGCGCCGACGTCGAATCTCATTACACGGCCACGATTTATCCGGGGCCGAAAAAGAATTTTGTCTTCAACGCGGCCACCATTTTTTGGGCGCAGGGCCTTTCCGCCCCGCCTGGCCACGTACCGCCGATTTCGCACCACGGCCGGCCACACGGCCCAGACGAACGCGTGCAGCGAATCACCCAGAATCTCTTCGATCGGATCAAAGCCGGATAGGTCGTTTCGCCCGAGAAAAGGAGTCCACCTGCGGCTACTTGCCCTTCGCCTCCGCTTGTTTCAGCACGAATTCGATCAACTCCTTGTTCTCGAAGAATTCCGGAGCGGTTTCGTGGCCCAAGCCTTCAAAGAGTTTTAACGTGATGGGGGCCTTCCCGGCCTCGTAGAGTTCTTTCAAGAGGACTGCGTTTTCGGTGTGGGGCACCGCTTTGTCCACGAGGCCTTGCACAATGAACATGGGAACTTTCTTCTCGATCAGCCCCTTGAGATTATTCAGGGGATTGAAGTCGGCGATTTTGTCGCGGAGTTCGGCCTCGGGCAGCTTGTAGTCGGCCAGCATGGCCGGCATATTCTTCAATCCCCAGGTTTTGAGATTGCACACGGGATAGATGCCGACGAATGCTTGCGTCTTCTCGGGGTTCCGCATAGCCCACGCCAACGCGATTAGGCCGCCGCGGCTTTGACCAAGAAGGATAGGCTTGAACGACCAGCCGCGCCGGACCATCTCGTCGTAGAAAGACGTGAACTGTTTCGAGCTGCCCGGCGCGCCCCGAACTTCACCGAGATCGTATCCAGCGATGCCGATCCCCGCGTTCAGGAAACCCTCAAAATAGGCTCTGCGGATCACGAGCGGAATGGCCTTCAACGTCGGAAAGTACTAGACCCACGGTTTGTCCGCCGCAGGCTTTGGTGCGGCATAGAGGTACGCCGTGTGGCCATCAAGGTCAAACTTTTCGGGAAACTTCGGCAAGGGGTCGTCCGCGAGTACCGGCGGCGCAACAAGTAACAAAATCATCGGGATGGTGAAACGCAACATCTTTAGTCCCTTCACGGAGAAAACTATCTCCACGTTTACGCGGCCATCGCAAACCATTTTTCGGCGAGACCCGAAATGCGGACGGCGTTGGCGGAACGGGTCTCCCAGGTCTTGACGGCAATCGATTTGCTAGCGGCCTCGAATGCAGTTAGGTTTCGCTTGGCTCGCTCATTCGACGGATCGAGCCTGATCGCGTTGTCGAACAAAGCTCGCACCATCTCGGCTGGGAAGCCAAGATGAGCCTGCGCGATAGCCATCCATTCCGAGACTTCACTCATGACGGACGGAGAACCGTTCATGCTGAGTGCTCGCTCACAGAGTTTTCGGCATTCTTCAAATCGTTCAATCAGTAAGGTGTGATGGGCGAGAAGGACGTAAGGCCAAACGAGAGGGGAATCAGCGCGAATCGCCATCTCGAGGTCTGTGAGTGCCTTGGGGCTCGTCCCATACTGAAGTATGCCTCTGGCGGCCAGAAGCGCGTCGTTGTAGGGCTCAAGTTGTAGCCCTTTGGAATAGTAGTCCATGGCGGTCTGCGTTTCTCCGCAAATCTCATAGCCAGCGCCCAAAAGCGAAATAGCTGACACGTGGACAGAACGATTGATGTTCGAAGGATCCTGCTGCTCGAACCTGACTATAGTCTCTTTCAGAATGGGTTCGAGTCGTCGGACTTCCTGTTGCGATTCCATTACCGAATTGGCCATCGCCGATTTGAACACAATTTCGGCGGAGCGAAAAATAACCACCGGAGAGAATTGGTCAGTGTTTCTAAGTATCTTTGCGGCAAGTTCTCTAGCCCTCTTGGGTTCAGTGATGTCCAGTGCGGTGAGAAACAAACAGTGATAGTTCTCATTTTGTGGGTCAAGCCGGACTGCGTGTTCAAAGAATAGTACAGCCGTCGCAGGATCTCCGGCGTCAAGCCAAATCGAACCGCGAAGATAACTGACCAGCTCGGGGGGGACAATGTGAGCCCGCCACCGCCGCAGGAGATCGAGTGCCCTATCCCACTCGCCTCGTTGTTTGGCTTCATAGGCTTCGTTCAGCTTTGTTAGAACTTGGGGGTTTGGCGGTTGGGCGGGAGGCGGCGTCTCGAAGAGCGAGTAGAGATCCTCCGATAGATTGCGGACACGGTTGCGCTCGGCTTCCGACAGCGCCCGCCACGGACCATCCGTCGCGTCGCGGATCGCGTCGGCTTCGGGCGCGTCGTCCTTTCCAGCTGCCAGCAATTGGTGAAGTTCGCGCGTTCCGCGCACCATTGCGATATAGTTCGGACTCAGAATAAGCGGTTTTGGCGCCACGTTATGACTCGTCTTCTTGCCAGTTTTGCCGGCTTGCCGCCAGGTCTGTTTCGTAATTGGTTAGCGGTACGACCTGCGCAGGAGCGATGTTGCCGTGCGTTGTTGAGTCCGGTTCCAGGGTTAGACCATTCGCAAACGCGCCTTGCACAAACGCCCCATTTCCGATGCGGAAGCAAAATGTATTGTTGCTGCCGCCAGCTCCTGGCACGATCAACCTAAGCCGTTTCGGGATGCGGTTGACGTTGATGTCGCGCCAGTTCGGCGCTACAGACATCCCCTTCCCGTTTACCAAAACATTTACCTGCGGGTCGAGATCCACATCCACTCCAGGTCGAACACCCAGGCTCGTTGGGCTAACTGTTGGTAAACCATCTGCCTCCTTTTTCATCACGCGAAACACTCGGGGCATGTTCATCTCCGGGCGACCTACTTAACTCCTGAATGTATCTTATCTAGGGCGGCCATCCTTGTCATGACTGCCGAAGCCGATCTGTCCACTTCATGAGCTTGCGAGGCAAAAGTAGCTGCTTGCTTCGCGGTATTCGGCATTTCATCAATTGAACCCTACCGTACTGGCACCGATAATGAATGGTATGGAAACTGTCACCCTGCCCGTAACCGCCGCACCATTGCGGCCCGGATTTCTCGATCAACCGGCGGAAGATCTCCGCACTTGGCTGATCGAGCATCATCAGCCTGCCATGCGCTTGAAGCAGATTCGTCGCTGGATCCTCTCCGGCCGGGCGGAGACGTTCGAGGCGATGAGCGATCTGCCCAAGGATCTACGCGTCGATCTGGCCGTGCACTTTCAGCCTCTGGCGACCCGGATCGAACGGCATCTCCACGCGGCTGACGACACGCATAAACTTTTGCTGCGGCTTGCCGACGACCGGATGATCGAGTGCGTGCTCATCCAGGAACCGCCCCGGCGCACGGCTTGCATCAGCACCCAGGTGGGTTGCGGCATGGGCTGCGTCTTCTGCGCCAGCGGCTTGAACGGGGTCGCCCGCAACCTCACCACCGGCGAGATTCTCGAACAACTGATCCGCCTTCGTAACCTGACGCCCGCGGGCGAACGTCTTTCCCACATCGTGGTCATGGGGATGGGTGAACCGCTCGCCAACCTCGATTCGTTATTGGCCGCTCTCGAAGTCGCGGGGGACAAGAACGGCCTGGGGATCGGCGCCCGGCATATCACGATCTCTACGGTGGGCCTGCCGGTCAAGATTCGCCGGCTGGCGGAACTCGGCAAGCAGTATCATCTGGCGGTATCGCTGCATGCCCCGAACGACAAGCTCCGCACGCAGATCGTCCCCACCAATCAACAGACCGGGATCACTGCCATCCTGGACGCGGCCGACGAATTTTTCGACAAGACCGGCCGGCAGGTCACCTATGAATACGTCGTGCTCGGCGGCCTGAACGATTCCCCCCGCGAGGCCCGTGAGTTGGCCGCCCTCCTGCGGAAACGCAAGGCCCACATCAACCTGATCCCGTTCAACGACGTCGAAGGCCTGCCCTACGTTCGACCCACAAACGATGCCCTGGCCGAGTTCATCGACGTCCTGAAACAGGCGGGGATCAGTGTCAAAGTGCGCAAGCGAAAAGGCTCGGAGATTGACGCGGCTTGCGGCCAGTTGCGGCGTCGCGTCGAAGAGGGAACGGCGATCGTTCCCTAATGATCTGGCATCGAACATGGCGGAAATGTAATCTGATGGTTCACGCCGAAGCGATACCCTCCCCGCTGGCGTGGGGTTTACTTAGATGGGGAGGGGGTGCCCCCGGGGACGAGGCTGCCGTGGCGATCGGTGAGACCAGCGCCCAAATGGCCCTCCGCGATCCGGACATCCGGCTGATGCTGCGCGTCCGCGATGACGACCCGGCTGCGTTTTCGGAGATGGTGGCCGCCTTCCAACATCGCTTGGTCGGCATCATGCACCATCTGCTGGGGAACACCGAAGAGGCGGAAGATCTGGCCCAGGAAGTATTCCTGCGCGTCTATCGGACACGCAAGAAATACCGCCCCAAGGCCAAGTTTTCCACCTGGCTCTTCACCATCGCGAACAATCTGGCTCTCAACGCGCTCCGTAACCGTTCGAGAAAACCGAGCATTCCGCTCAATATTCACGAGTCGGGGCCGCTTGGCCCGCGGCCGGCTGAACAATTGGTGCAGAACCGCGACGCGGCCCCCTCCACGTGCTTGCAACATGCCGAGCTCTCCGCACGCATCCGCCTGGCGCTCGACAAGTTGAATGAACGCCAGAAAGTGGCGGTCATTCTGAACAAGTTCGAAGACATGGGCTACGCGGACATTGCCGAGGTGATGGGGTTGACGACCAAAGCGGTCAAGTCGCTGCTGAGCCGAGCCCGCGCCCGCCTGCGCGAAGAGTTGCAAGAATACATCTACATGGACGGCAGCGCCTTGCCCGAAGTGGACGACGTCGAAGACGAAGAGTAACGTTGCGGCGTTAGCCGCGACGCGGAGAGTTTCCGCGGAGCGCTTGTAAGTATGGACGAAAAGCCGATCAATTCCGAACCGCCGCCGGACTCACCGGATCCCGCCTTCGACGGGACGCCCGACGAGGTGACGGAGGATCTTGTCGCGTTTTTGGACGGCGAACTGGACGCCGGCGGCAACGAGAAGATCGAAGCCAAGATCAGTCTCGATTCCACCGTGCGGGCCGAGGCGGATTCCCTGAAGAAGACGTGGGATCTACTCGATTACCTGCCGCGCTCGGAGCCGTCGCCGAGTTTCACGGAACGGACCATCTCGCGGATCGAACCGTTGAAAGGCTCGGGTTCGCTAAGTTCCCAGAGCGGTCCAACTGTTTCACGAAGCGGAGCCGCTGCCGGGCCGGCGCGGATGTCGTCCATCAACATGTCGGCGTCGAAGGTTCCGCTTGTTCCGCCGTCCAGCACACGCCGTTCACTCGTGGCTGCCGGTTGGGTGCTGGCCATCGGCATCGTGGGTCTCGCGGGCTGGTTCATCCGCGACCAGATAGTCGGCCGCCTGCACGAGAACGATCAGCGCCAGGTCGATTCCGACATTTTGACTGATCGCCGTCTGTTGGAAAAAATGCGGGACTATCGTCACGTCGATGATCTCAAGTTCCTGCAGGCCCTTGACGACCCCGACTTGTTCGGCGAAGAGCAACCGGTCATCCCCATGAGTGAGGGCGGGCAATGAAAAACTTCGGTTGGCTCGTCCTTTTCGGCGGCATCATCGGTCTGGGCCTGTCCGCACCGCATTCGCTCGCGGAGATGACGTCGGCCAAAGACGATGTCGCCTTCTTGCGCGCCCAGTACGCCAGGTTTCATACGTTCCCGCCGGCTCGCCAGCAGCAATTGCGCAAGCTGGATGCCGATCTATATGCCCTCGACCGCGAGACGCAGACCCGGTTGGTGAAGGTGCTCGACAGCTACAACACCTGGCTGGCGAAGCTGCCAGAGGACGATCGCAAACGGGTGATAGCGGCTAGCACGGGCCACGAACGGCTGATGATTATCGAGGAAATCAAGGAGCGGGAGTGGATCGAGACGCTGCCCAAGGCGTATCGGGACAGGTTCGACAAAGCGAAACCGAATGAGCGAATTCAACTGGTGCAACTCTGGCGCGAGGAACAGCACGAGCGTCGCGAAGAATGGCAGATCGTCCGCCGCAATTGGGAAGACATTCAGAACGACCGTCTGCCGCCGTTATTTCAGTTGCCCGATTTTCGAACTCAACTGGACGCGTTCGTTCTCAATCTCGAATCGCAATTGCCGCCGTTCGAGCGCGAGAAATTCCGTAAGGCCCGCGAGATGATCGTCGAGGAACGGGCTTGGTTCCGCTATGTGTCGATGGTCGCCGAGTTGGGAGACCGCTTCCCTCTACTACCTGGCCCGCCTGATGGTCCGCGCACGTTTGAAATGTTACCGAAGGCGGTCCGCGACATTCTGGAGAGAGACAAGGTTTTCTCCAAGAAAAGGCCGGCACTGCCGAAGGAAATGCAGGCCGTGCAGGGCACTTGGCCGGGCTTCGCCATCGCGGTCGCGGACTTCGCCGCCCAGCACAAGATCATCCTGCCCGACACCTTCGGGCCGACCACGAAGACGGCTTTGCCTATCGAAGTGCAAACGTTCCTCGAAAAGTCGCTTGAACCGACGTTGAAGAAAATTGAGGCGGGTGAGAGTCGCGAAAAAGCCTTCCTGGCCAAGGAGCAATTAGCGAGATTGGCCGCTGCCGAGGGCAAATGGCCCGATTATCCTCGCACCATCATGGAACTCGCCCGAGCGAACAGGCTCGTCGTCCCCGGTTGGATGCTCCCCGGCAAAGCCGACCTGTGGGAGCGTTTCCGCATCAAGCCCAAGAAGTGATCGCGGGAGCGATTTCTGCTGGCGATGAAAGGCCCACCGAAGACAATGGCCACCGGTGGGTCCTTGCCGAGAATCAAACCACCAAGTCCTTCTCCGCCATCGCCTTGTTGAAACGGCGGGCGACGAGCAAGAATAAGAAGGTTACCACGCCCATCGCACCAGCGAGAACGAAGAAATAGACGGCCGGATGCATAACCGGATAGAGCCGTGACAGCGGAGCATTGATTAACAGATTAGCCAGGGCGACGGTGAGCAACCAGCATCCGGTGACGAAACTAGTCATCGACTTCGGCGCAACAACGAAGGCCAGTTCCAGCCCCGTCACGGAAATCAAGATCTCGGCGATGGTCAGGATCAAGTACGCCAGCACCTGCCACCAGACCGATACCTGCTCCTTCGGGTTCACATATTCGACCTTTGCGATGCTGATCGAATGATCCTTTTTCTTCTGGCCGGCTTCAACCTTCTCCTCATCTTTGGCTGCCACCTTCTCGCCGGTCTTGACCGTCGCCTTGCCTTGGTCGATTACAATCTTGTCTTCGCCGCGCTGGTATTCGCCGCTCGAAAATTTCCAGCGGACGCCGAAGCCAAGATCGATTTTACCGCCATCAAAGATTTTCTTCGACTTGGCCACATCCAGTTTGCCGCTTGAGAAGACAAGCGTTCGGCCGTCAGGCAGGTAGAACGTGGCGTCCTTGAAAGTTGTCTTGCCGCCGCTGGAGGAGCCTTCGTCGACGAGAAGTACGCTCCGCGGGACGATAAAGGTCATCCCGGCAACAGAATAGGCATCGCCATAGACAATCACGCCCCGATCGAACTTGATGTCGCTGCTATCGAGCGCAATAGCGCTATTTGCTGCGTGAATGCTGGTGGAGGGAATGATCACCTCGCCGCCTTCGAAAGCGATTTTCAATCCTTCGACTTGCTTCCCAGCCCGCAAGCCGGCAAAGCCCATGATGAGCATGGTGACGCCGGTAAGGATGAAACCGACGATCATCTTTTCGGTCGGTCGAATCTTGATGCCCTTCTTATCGAGCGTCTTGAAGAAGAGCAAAACGAACGGCAGAAGTGTGATGATGAAGAACGCATTGAAGGCTTGAATGGCATCGGCAGAAGGATCAATGGTGCGTGAACCATTCAACGGTTTCGCGCCAAAGAGTTCCGCCACGGGAGAAAAGATACCGGCCAAGAACGAGGTAAATGCGAAGACCGTTTCGCCGGAACAAAGTACAGTGCCGCCGTTGGCCGATTCGCCGGCCAGCGTGCAATCCATGTAGGTGTCGGCAAAGAAGATCCACGTGCTGGCCGACTGGTCGAAGATGGCCCAGAAGAACATGACCAAGATGAATAGCATGGCGATGCGGCTGAATACCTTCCAGCGTTCGGTTTTCTCGGCCGGAGTGAGTGTCTTGGCGAGGCCGATGGTTTCGACCGCGTAGTACTTCTTGCCCATGGCGAAGGCGAACAAAGCGAGAGCCATGAAGAACGCGGGCACCATGAATGCGATTTGATAGCCATGCTTATCTCGAACGATCGGCAGGACCGTCTGCGACAGGGCCGCTCCGATATTGATCGAGAAATAGAACCACGAGAAGGCACTGCTGCGGAGTTGATCCTGCCCCGGCCGTTGCTGGTCGTAAGTCAGGCCCATCAAGGTCGAGATATTCGGTTTGATCACGCCGGCGCCCATAGCCAAGAGAGCCAGCGCGGCGAAGAGGACATACTGGTTCGGGAAGCCCACCAGAAACTGACCAATCACATAGGGAACCGAGAAGCTAACGATCGTCCAGTATTTGCCGAAGAAGTTGTCGGCCAGGTAGCCGCCGAGGAGCGGCAGGAAATAGCAGGCGGCGATGAAGAGCGACATGAACGTGCCGCCATCAGCTTTGCTGAAGCCCAATTCTTCGGTCATGTAGAGGGCCAGGATAGCCCGCATGCCGTAGTACGAACACCGTTCGGCGAATTCGCCCCAGAGGATGAACCAGAAGCCGGTGACGTGGTTTGTTTTCACGGGCGTCGTCGAGGGGGTGCTGGTTTCGTCCAAGGGGTTCCTCGCTCTCGGTCTAGGAGTTCAATGACAACGCGGAGGGATTACCTCCGCGTCGCGTCCAATCCATTCACATATTATGATTTTCGAACGTGCCGGGAGCGCTCCGTTCCGGAAACCCGGAGCGTCGCGACATCACTTTTTCTTCTTGGGCTCTTCCTTCTTGGGCTCTTCCTTCTTGGGCTCTTCCTTCTTGGGCTCTTCCTTCTTCGGCTCTTCCTTCTTCGGCTCTTCGCCCGCCGGGAAGAGAATCTTGGGAGCGCCGCCCGCATCCGAGTACATGCGGATCACGCCTTCTTCGCCGCCGGTGACGATGACTTTGCCGTCGCTTGATGCACTGACAGCGTAGACAAAGTCCGTGCTGCCCGCGAAGGTCTTGGTGCTGTTGCCGCCCGCGTTCCACATCTTGACCGAGAGATCGCCCGAGGCAGTCAGGAAGTTGCCGGTCTTGCCGACGAATAGCAAGCGAGTGACCTGCTTCGTGTGGGCGTTCGCCAGTGTCTTGACCTGCTCGCCCTTCTCGAAGTCCCAGAGCTTGATGTTGTTGTCAGCCCCGCCGCTGGCAAGTTGCTTGCCATCCGGGAACCAGCCGACATCGAGAACGTGGTGGGTGTGGCCTTCGAAAGCCTTGATGAACTTGCCGGAGGGAACCTCCCAGGTCTTCACGAACTTGTCAGCCCCGCACGAAGCGAGCATCTTGTTGTCCGGGCTGAAAGCGACGCCGAAGACGGTGTCGCTATGCGGGCTCTTGAATTCAAAGACCGGTTTCCCGGCCGCGTCGAAGATCTTAATCTCACCGTCTTCGGTCGGGGCGCCGCCGCCCGCGGCCAGGTATTTGCCGTCCGGTGAGAACGCCAAAGCGACGACGCGATCGGCGAAGCCCGTGATCTGCTTGATGATGGCGGCTTTCTCGACGTCCCAGAGGATGACTTCCTGGAAGCTGCCGGTGGCGAGCGTTTTGCCGTCCGGGGAGAAGGCCATCGACTCGACGAGTGACAGATGCGAGGCCGCGACTTTCTTTTTGTCCGGCCCGGTCAGATTCGGATCGAGGAATTCCTTGAGTGCGGCGCCGTCCGCGGCGTTAAACAGAAACACCTTGTTCGAACGGCTGGCGGCGATGGTCTTGCCATCGCCGGTGACCGAAACGGCTCGCACGGGGCGGACGTTCGCCGGCGGCACGCCGACGATCACCTTAGGCTTATCGATCTTCGAGGTAGGCGGCTTCGCGCCCTGATCGATCCATAGCTTGATCAGTGCGAGTTCCTGCGGGGTGAGCCCCTCTTCCTTGATCGGCGGCATCACGGGCGTCATCTTGCGGCTACACATCTTGTAGAGCAAGCTCTCGGCCGCGTTGCCGGCCTGAATGGCCGCCATCCGCTTGCCGCCCTTCATGACCTTCTCGTAAGTCGACATGTCGAACTTACTTTCGATCACGTTGCCCGAATGGCAGAAGAGGCACTTGTTCGCGAAGATCGGTTCGATCTCTTTTTCGTAAGCGATCTGATCCTTGCGATCGAGTTTGATCTCGGCGAGCGGCACGATCTTGGCGGGCGTTTTCTTCTCTTGCGCGGCCGCGACGAGCGGAGCCAAGAGCAGGAGGGATATTGCGAAACGCATAGGTAGTTAACTCCAAAGGAAAACAGGTGTTCGTCTGGAGCCCGCAGCGCCAGCAAGGGTCTTCTCCACCCTTGCTTGCGCTGCGGGCTCCTGGTTACTTTTTCGGGGCCTTGTCGATGATCACGGTAAACTTGCTATCCTGGACGATCGGCGCCTTGCCTTCGTACAGTCCCGTCAGGGCGACGGTAAAGCCTTGCAACGTGCCGGCCGGGGCATCTTCCGCCACCTTCACCGGCACGGTGATTTCATTCTTGTCGGCCGGGATGACGGTGTCCACGATCGTCAGGCCCTTGGTATTCATCGGCAACGTGAACTTCACCTGAAACTCACCAGCGTAATCGGCCTGGCGCTCAACCTTGATGGCAATTTCGCCCTCTTTGCCGCCCTTAAAGTTCGCCTTGGGCGTCACCGTGATCTTGGCCAGGGACACAGGCAGAATCTTAAACACCACGGGCGTCGTCGACGTCGAGATCAACAAGTTCTGATTTTTCTTGTTGGCCATGTCTTTCGAGAACTGGATCGGCGTCGTCGCCTTGAGAACGATGGTGTACACGCCTGGCGGTGTGTTCGCTTTTACCTCGACGACGACCTCGCCGTCGTTCTTCTCGGGCGGTATGGGCGGCAGTGCCGCCCCGTTGTTGACGCTTACGGGAGTCTGCACAGCGGCGACCCCCATCGTGATCTGTTGAAGGGTGATGGGCGTCTTCGTTTCCGGCCCGCGCGTGATCTTGAACGGGATCGTCACCTTGTCGCCGATTTTCACGTAGAGCGGGGACGTCATCTTCTCGCCCTTCTTGATGAAGGCGTTTTCCGGCTCCAGCGTGACCTTGAAATGCGAGTTCTCGCGAACGGCGAGGAATAGGCCTTGGTCGAGCCGGGTGATCGCGGGAATCAGGTTGTTCTGTTGCTGACCCAGCGTCCAGGTGATGGTCGCCGGCCGGGCTTCGCGCACCTCGGCCTTGCCGTTGATGGTCGCACTTCCCTTGACCGTAAATGTTCCGTTGTAGTCGGCGGTTTTGGGGGCCGCGCTGAGGACGAGCGACCCCTGCTTCATCCCGGTGCTGATTACGGAGGGCGGGCAGGTCACGCCCGGTGGCAGATTCTCCGCCGTCAGTGTCACCGGACCCGTGAACCCGTCGAGCCGATGGACGAAGACGTCCAAATATTGATTGCCATCGGCCCGCAGCAGGGTCGTATCGGGCTGGTAGGTCGACGACGGCATGACGATCAAGCGAAAATCCGGCTTCTCAGGGGCGATGCGTAGACGGTAGGTGATTCGCGGCCCGAAGGCGAAATTCGATTCGCGGCTGCCAACGCCGATGAGGTAACGGCCGTCTTCCGCCGCCGCGAGACGATACGGCTTCGGGTCTGACGTACGATTGTAGAACTGCGACGTATGGAGTAGGTCGACGGCGTCGTCCTCTTCCACCTCGCTCGTGGCCTTTTCTTTCTTAAACGTGAAGAACAGGTCGGTCGACACGCCCAGGCGGTCGCTCCAGAGATCGATCATGAACACTTCGCCCTTCTTCGCGTTGAAGGCATACCAGTCGCGATCCTGACGCTTGTCGATTCGACCGGCCACTTCACACGGGGCGGGAATTTCCATGGGGGTCTCAGCTTTGTCATTGCCTTCGACCTCGAGCACCACGTTCGCGGTGGCATAGGTAATGAGAACCGGGTTCGACATCCCGCTCGGTCCCTTCAAACGGTATTCAAACCCATCGGTCAGACCGACACGCGGGTCAAGACGGCCCTTGAAACTCAGCCGTTGCGCCGCCAGCGGATCGGTTGGCGGGGTGACCGTCACGACCAACTTCTCAACCGGCCGACCTTCGGTGAGGGCGCCCGGTTCCGGCGTGCCGCCTGGCAAATTGCGGCCGTAAAGCGTGACTTGCGATGGCTTGCCCATGGGAACCACCGGCGGGAAGACGGCATCGATCCACGGCGTGGTCGAGATCGTCAACCGGTAAAAGTGCAGCGGGCTGCCCAGCGTATAGGTGAATTCCGCGATCCGCACATAGTAGTCGCCATCCTCGGGAAGGATGGCGTCGGCGAGGGCGTCATTGCCGTTATAGTTGCGGTTGAAGGCGAGGCGTCGATTGGCGGCATCGTACATCTCGATGAAGGGCCGAGCCTTGCTGTCGATACTCGATGTCAGACAGCTGACGACTACACGTTGACCCTTCTTCCCAGCGAAGACGGTGAAGTCGACGTCGGTCGGCGTGGCGATAACGCCGTTGATCGTTGTGTTCAGTTCGACCTTTTGAGCCTCGCCGATATCGTTGTTCGGCTCTTTTTCTTCAACTTCCAGTAGGTCGCCGACCGTGAAGAATCGCGGGTTGCTGACACCCCACTTGTTGAACACGCGCACGTCGTACTGGCCGACGGGGACGTCCGCGGCAACCGTTACCTTGAATTTGCCGGCCGCGACACCTGTGCGAACACCCTTCTTCGGCGGTTCCGGCATCTTCGCCTTCGGATCGACCTTGGGCGGCGGCAGGTCAATGAAATCGGCCTTGAAGCCGGGATGCGAGAATAGCAGCCCGTCGGCCTCTTCCAGATCGGTTCCCGTAATGCTGACATCGACCGTGGTTCCCGCTTTCCCGCCGCTGGGCAGGACCGAATCGAGCCGCGACTGGGGCAACCCCGGCAACGGCTGCTGAGCCGAGCTGATCGAGATCGCAAAGAGCACAATAAGGATCGCCAGGGAGAGAAGGCGGAACCGGTTCATAATTCCTCCGACGGAAGCAGGTTCAAAAGTTGCGGGCCGAGGGTGCGGCCAACGCCAAAAACATCACAGGTGGGCAATAGTTTGATCGCGGGTGGGGTAGGAGCGCCCTTCGGCGCGGCGGGGTTACTAACGAAATGGTAATCGTATCCGTGATCGTGGTCAAGCGCCGATCGGATGAATCTTCGGGAGTTCGGAGGAAAAGAGCCTTGCGACACTGCAAGAAGTGTACTGAATAGGACGTCAGCGACGCTTCCGATTGTCTTGGTCATCATCCAGCGAAATCTCAAAATCCGAGTCGTCCAAGCTCAATTCGAATTCAGGGCCGTCATCAGCAGCCAACTCGAGTGCCTCATTGGAATCATCATCTGTCAGCGCCACTTCCTCGATGTCCATGTCGTCAACATTCGTCTCCTCTTCAAGAAGCTCCATATCGTCATCGAGTGGCTCGATCAATGGCTGCGGTCGCCGCTGGGCGTCTCTCCGAATTTCCTCTGCCTGTTTGCGATACAATTCCTCGGCTTCCTTTTGCAGCAATTCATCATCCTCTTCGGCTTGCCTTCGCGCTTCCTCCTCGGCTCGTCGTTGTCGCTCTTGAACGGCGAGTTCGTCGGCCTTTTGTCGCTCCGCGACGCGCCGTTCTTCTTCCACTTGCCGTTGGCGGACGAGTTCCGCTTGACTGACCACTACTGGAACCGGAACAGCCGTCGCGCTGGGGCCGGGAGCTTGCAACTTCTCAAGTAGTTCAAGGACGTTCTTGGGCCGCCGTTCGGCTTTCTGGGCGACACATTTGCCCAACAATTCGATGAGCGAGGCGGGCGCCCCGGCTTCATTGAGGTCGTCGGCGAAGTCGGGCCCCGCGCCCTGGGCGAGATGCCCGGTCAGCATCTGATAGGCGATCACCCCGAGCGCGTGAACATCGTCTCGTGGGTCGGGATCGGCCCCCGTGCGTTGCTGGGGGCTCGCATAAAGCGGAGTATGAGAGCCGCGCATATGCGTGTGCAGCCGGCCGCCGCGTGTCGATTGCCCCCGGCTTTCTTCCAACAGGATCGTCTTGGCGGCCACCGCGCCGATGCCGAAGTCGGTGATCCGCAACTTGTTATTCTTGCGATCGAGGAGGATATTGGCAGGCTTCAGATCGCGATGGATGAGCGGCGGGTCGAGCCGGTGGAACGACGCCACTGCTTCAGTGAGTTGCTTCAAGGCCGTCATCACCTGCTTGATCCGGACTTCGGGCGTGAGTGCTTGTAATTGATGGATCCAATCGGTCAGCGTGCCGCCAGACACATATTCGTACATCAGCCAGGGCACATCCGCATCCAGATTGGCATTGGTCAGCGGCACGATGTTCGGATGCCGGTCGGCCGTCATCAGCCGATCGATGATCGAACTTTCATGCTGAAGCTCGCGGGCTGTTTCGCCGATGCAAAACTTGACAGCCCCGCACAGGTTGGCGACTCGATTATGGCGCGCCAGCCAGACCTCGCCATACCCGCCGATGCCGAGCAGTTTTTCGAGTGTCCAGCCCGCCATTCCAGGCAGCGCCATGGCCGGTCGAAACTGCGGTGGGCGGGCGGGCAGCAATTTCACAACGTCATCAACCGCCTTCAAGGCAAAAGCATTCGGCACGGAGCAACCAGTCGGATCCTCGGGCCGCTTGAGCGATTGCCGGACGTGTGCGGGAATAGCGATCAAGAATTGATTGAGACACTCTTGCTCTTCAGGGGTAGGCGTGATCTTCGCCTCGGCCACGGCTTCTAGACCCGCCTGAATGCCCTCGACACGTGCCTGCTCGAACACCTTCTGGGCGAGTTGCTGAATCTCTTCCTGTTGCTGAGCTGCTTTCTTGCGTTCCTGATACTTCTTCAGCGCCGCCTCCGCGACCGAATAGATGTACGGCCCCCCGGGGACCATCTCAAGCAGGCCCTTGATCCCTTTTTCGCAGATCGCACTGGCAACGCATTGGATGAATAACATCGGTCACCATCGGAACGAGCAATCAACCGGGTGCGATTGCACAATCAGAGATCGAACCCGGAACGTGCGGTCATTTCCAAAAACAGCATACCGAATATGAAAGAGATTTGCACCGAGAAATTGGTAATGAATCGGCCGCTGTTCGCAGACCTGATCTCTAATCCCTAATACCGAACCGCGAACCCGGTGCCCAGGAAAAAGTCCTGCGCCTGCCGGCTGAGGCCGACGCCGCCGCGGATGTCGAGTTGGAAGTCGTCCGTCACCTTGTAGGTGAAGCCGCCGTCGAGATAATGCTGGGCGCTGACGCCGGGAGCCAAGGCGCCGCTCGGGAAGAAGGCGAACCATTCCGTGTAGGCGCCGAGTTTCTCGGTTAGCGTGTAACCAATGGTGAACGATTGGGCGAGTTCGAGATAACTGTGATCAACATCATCGACGGAGAGATTGGCCTGGGTGCTTCCTGCGAATGACAGGCAATCCTCAATGACGTCCCAGCCGTAGAGATAGTTGATTCCAGGTTGGACACGTTTGCCGGTGAATTCCCGATGACCGGTCGGCACATTCATCTGCAGGATCACGGACGATTCCGGCAAGTATGATTTCTGTTCCGTCAGGAAGAGCTTCGTGCCCAGGTAGAAGTCCTCGGTCCCGGAAAAGCCTTCCGTAATCTGAAGCGACTTATTGCGAACCGTACCCAGGTTCTGGCCGAGCCGAAGTTCGAACCAGTCGGCAAACATGCCGATGCGGAAGAGGGCCTCAGGGTAGGAATGTTGATCGGTCTTCACGCCGTTGGAGCGATCACGGAAGAACGTGTAACCCGCTTCTAGCTGGATCACGCCTTTACCCACGGTCGAACTGGCTTCCGTGAAGTCGGGCCGATCGGTTGTAATCGGTTCGCGCTTCTCGGGTTCTTCCGGGGCTTTTGGTTTGTCGTCGGGTCCAATCGACCATTCAAACAAGGTCTTCGCCGGCTCGGGCGCCTTGGGAGCCTCGGGTTCGTTTTCTTTCGAAGATCCCCCATCCTTGGGCGCAATGGGTTCCTTCTCCTTCGCGGTATCCGCTTCCTTCGGAACCAGAGGTTCAGGCATTGGCGATAGCGCCATGCAGCCGCCGATTAGGAAGCAGAATCCGGCCAACATCGCAGTGTGTTTAAAGCGTCGCATCATTCGTTCCGTATTTTCCACGGGGGTTTGGGAAAATCCGCATGACGAATAGATCGGTCGTGACGATTGGTCGACATTAGGAGAAGCGAAGATTCCTGTTAGGCCATCCTCACTGCTTGCTTGGTCTCCGCGAAAGGCCGGCGCGGTAGGCAAAATAGGAAAGTGGCCAGGACAAGTGCCCCAAAGCTCAGGTAACCGATGGTGAAAACGATGGGCGGGGCGTCGTAGAACAAAATCGAGTGCAAGATTCGTCCCATGAACGATTCGCCCGTGCTCGGTTGGCCGGCCCACTGGCGAAAGCGTTCTTCCCAGATACTCAGCGGGCAACGGATATTGTAAATCTCTTCGTAAACGACGTAGCCGATCGCCGCCAGATGCGTGAGGCGGAACCAGAAGTTGCGCACCCACGACCAACCCGCGGCCCAGCCGATCAGGATGAGGAATAGACCGACGACGACGTAACCCACGTAGGCGACGTGAACCGCGACAACAAGATCAGCCATGAACCCGTACATGGTGGTTTTCTCCCTATTTGATTTCGCTGCTTTTGAGATGCGCGAACCGGGTGAATTATTCCCGATCGATTCGCGAAAGAAGCTGGGAGAGGATCTCACCGTCGCTCGGATAATCGGTTTCCAGCAACATGCGCAAGGGGATGGGGATTTCATCCATGCGGTACGCGGTGCCCGGCCGATGGATGCCGTAGACCGCTGTCGTGAAACGCACGGCCACCGGAAAGGCGGTCGTCGTTTCGGGGGATTCGAGAACGATCACCGGGATGCAGCGTAGATGTTCGAGCGCGGCCGGTGGAAACTCGGCGCTCGTCTCACTGCCAACGAACAAGCAGGCGTCGACTTCGCCGCGCGCGAGCATGTCCGGGGCCGACCATTCTCCCGGATTGTAACGCGGATAGCCGAGCGCGAAGTTGACCGCGAACGGATAGCCCGTCTGCCAAGTGAGCACGCTGTCGGCCCCGGCCACATCACCGAGTCGACGCATCCGGCGGGCATAGAAACGGGTGTGGGCATTGAGGTCCGTCACCAGTTGCAACAACGCCTCGACTTGCCGATGGGGAAGATGCGTGTGCGTCAGCCCGGCCCCAAAGAACACAATGCCGCAACGGCATGCTTTCATCCGGGCCGCCAGTTGCCGCAGCGGCTCCGGAACGTTTGCCAATTCAACTCCGCGCACCAGAGCCCGCAACGTCCAGAGCGCCTCCCAATCGCCGTCCGGCTCGATCTTGATGAACAAGTCCGCGATCTTGCTGGTTTCGTTTTCTTCAGGGCCGACGACAACGAGAAAGCGATCGGCTCGGCCGCGCGGCGTGTACAATCCGCGTGGTTCGACCGAATAACGCTCGAGATGGCGCGGATGGGTCGTCAACGGATCGGACGCCCAGTAGATGACGAGATCGGCCCGGTTCTTCACCTCACCCAGCGAACAGGTCGATTCGCCCACCTGCTGCAACGCCATCAGCGAAGGAGCATGCCCCGTCGCGGCCGTGGTGTCGATGGTCGCGCCGATCCGCTCCGCCAGAGCGACCGCCGCCCGTTGGCCCTCCGTAGTGCTCCGCGACAGGCCATAGATCAACGGCGACCGCGCCTGATTCAAGATGGCGACCGCCCGCTCCAGTGCCGCTTCGTGTTCGACCGGTTGACCGTCGCACCAGGTCGCTGCCGGCTGATGCGTGTTTTGCGACAACAACCACGGCTCGGCAATCTTGCAGGCCCGCTCGGCGCGGGTGATGCGGTTGCCTTCGACGGTGACGGTTAAATCGTCACACACGCATCCGCAGGCGGTGCAGGCGACATCGTGGTGGAAGGTGGCGCTCATTACTCCACCGTTTCCTTCAGCAACTCACGATAGATGGCCGTCGCCTTCTGGAACGTCTTTTCCGCCTCGGCCCGTTCGCTATCGATGATGCCGGGGCCGCGGACCTTCCAGAGTTGATCGATGACGCCCAGGCACCACTGGACGCTGGCCCGTGACGCCCGGATCGGTTTGCCGTCGACGATCACGTTCACGGGGTTCGTGTGCAGCGAAGGGAAATGGCGCAGGGCCACCCAACTGCTCTTGGCGATGGGGATGGTGAACTCGAGATCATGCGCCTTGTCGTCCGCGGTCACGTCCTTCGATGCCGCCACCTGGCCGTTGACGATGATCTCGACCTTGCGGACGACGCCTTCCGGCAATTTGCCGCCATCGGCCGTGCCGAGCGGTTGGTCTTTCGCGAACGACACCTTGGTTTTCACCGTCACCATGCCCGGCTTCGCCAGATCAAGCGTGTCGCCGAGCGTTTTGCCATCGACGGTGAACTCGAGCGCATGAGCGTAACCGTCGGAGACATAGGTTTGTCCCTTGCGAATCCCCTCGCACCACTTCGCGTAGTCGATCTTTTCGATCTTGCCCAGTTGCACGTAGACCCGCCCCATACCAACCCGGCTGCCGTTGATGCAGGGGAAGTCGGTCTCACCGCTCGCCTTCAGGGGGAAGCCGCAATTCATGAGGTGATACCAGCAGTTCCACTCGGGGATGCGCTGCGTGTCCATGGCGCTGATGAAGTCGCAGACCTTCATGGCGGTGGTGACGCAGATCTCTTGGGCGCCGATGCCGTTCATCTCGGGAATGGCCAGGTTCGGCAGTTCGGTCGCCGCCTTTTCGTGCCCCGCTTCCAGTTCGGCCAGGGCCAACGAACCATCCTGATTGCGGTCGAGCATGGCGAATGACTGCGGCAGCAAGGCGCTCTTGGCTTCCTCGGCCGACAACTTGCCATCCTTATTCGTGTCGTGTTGTTCAAGCAGTCGCTTGGCGGCCGCGGTTGGGTTAATGCCAAGCCCGTTCGCCGAGTGCGCGTAACCCGTCACCGCGCCTTGCTTCTTCGCCCAGGTCATCAGCGGCGTCGTCCAGGTCGGCCAGCCTTTGACCTTCGTGCCGTCGGAGCCCGGGTAGGTCTGATCGTTCAGATTCAGCAGGCAGACGTGACCGAGAGCCTGCGAGCCGAAGCCGCTGACTTCGACGTCGTACTTCAAGATCGTCAACGGTTCGCTGAGTTTGTGCGGGCCGGCTTCGAAGAACTGCCGTTGGTACTCGTAGCACGGGCCCCACGTCAGGCAACAGCCTACGTTCATCCCTTCGCCCTTCACATGCAGGTACATGTCTTGCGGCAGGACGCCCTCGGAAGGGTTCGTGTAATGCTTGCAGCCGGCGGCATGAATGTGATGGTCGCCGTTATACCAGCCAAAATCCATCGGGTTGATCCAGCGTTGCATCTTCACCGAGATCGACGCGTCCTTCTCCGGGATCACCACTTTCTGCGCGATCAGCTTGTACTCCGGCCCGCGGCCGAACTCCATCGTCAATTCGCCGGGCGGCAGCAGGACCGTGCCACCGTCGGCTCGATAAATCTGCTTCTGGAAGAAGAGATCGGGCGCCAGGCGTTTCGGCAGCGGCGGGTAGATGTGCCCGGAAACATCCGTGAACTGGAAGCGGCCGGTGGTCGGCTTGCCGTCGAAATCGAGGACCTTCATGGTGACCGGCACGCCGGGGTCGATCTCGAAGAGGACCGGAGTTTCGCCACGGAAGCCGAGATCTTGCGTCCCCTGGCCGACATCGAAGCCGATCGTCGCTTCGCGCTTGCCGGCGTCGACGGAGTAAATGAGGGCGATGGCGTATTCCAGTTTCAGGCCGCTGAGGTTCTCAGTCATCGGCGGCGAGGTGAACATCTCGACAGACAGAAAACGTTGCACGACATTCGGGTCGGCGTCGGGAGCTTTTGACTTGAGCCCCTGGCCGGAAACTCGGAAGCCCGACTGCGGACTCGTGATGTTCAGCACCTTCTTGACCGTACTGTCGTTGGCGATTTTGACGAGGACAGGAACGTAGCCGGCTTGCTGAAGCTTGGCCGGCGCCGGACCACGGGCGACCTTTACCCGCGATTCCGGATTGATCGAGACCTGCAACAGCACGCGCTCATCAAGTAGCTCCTGAATCTTCTTGGCATCGCGTTTCGCGATCGCCGTGGCGAGATCGGCCGCCACATCCTTCGGCAGCGGCGACCCGAGGAATTCGAGCGCTTTCATGAGCCGTTCGACATTTTGACCCAAGGGCTGTGCGTCAACCTCGTCGACGATCGGCAACTTCTCAGCCCGAACGGTAGCGGGGAAGGCGAAGAGTATGAGGATCCACAAGCATCGGGAAGCACGGCCCATGTCCGTTCTCCTGGTGGGACAACATGATGAATATCGTGAGAGGATGATAAGCGATGCGCAGCCGAAGAGCGAGTGTTTTATGCTGGAAGGTCTTTCTCACCACACTGCCACCCGAGGCGGAAAGACTTCCAAACGGTGAGACAGACACCCGAAGCGTGAGAAGGACTCCCGTTTCATTGCAAGCTCCACGGGTATCGCGGTATTTTTTCATCAGACACTTGCAGCGCGCATCAGTACGTTGGTATCTTCCACGGTGAGAATGTTGACTTTCTAGCCGTAGAGGTTCCCCGATGCCCATCCAAATCACCTGCCCGAACCCTGCGTGTGGCGTCGCGCTCCAACTGAATGATTCGCTCGGGAACAAGAGAGTTCGTTGCCCGAAATGCGGTCAGATATTCGGTGCGGACGCCCAAGAGACGAAGAGCCTTCGCGTCCATTCGGCCGAAGCAGCCACCGGCGAACACCGCATGGAAGGCAGCACCGTCTCGTACAGACCCGATGTTCACCAATCAAAATCAGAAGTGGGCCGTCGAGAAGCCGAGCGAACCGCTCCACCGGGTTACGAGATCATTTCCGAACTCGGTCGCGGCGGTATGGGCGTCGTCTACAAGGCGAGACAACTCAGCGTCAAGCGCATCGTTGCCTTGAAGATGATCCTTTCTGGCGAATACGCATCCGACAAGGACTTGACGCGTTTTCAAACGGAGGCCGAGGCCGTCGCCGGGTTAAAGCATCCTAACATCGTCAATCTCTTCGAGTACGGCACTCACCGAGGTCTGCCGTTCTTCACCCTCGAATTCATGGAAGGCGGCTCTCTCGCGGGGAAGATCAAGGACAATCCGCTCACCGCGAAGGAGGCCGCCCGCATTGTCGAACAACTGGCCGTGGGCATGGCCGAGGCCCACGCGCAAGGGATCATCCATCGCGACTTGAAGCCGGAAAATGTTCTACTCGCCGCCGATGGCACTCCCAAGATTGCGGACTTCGGCTTGGCGAAGCAACTGGACGATCCAACGAGCGAGGTTGAGACTCCGGCCCGTGCCGAACTCACCCACACTGGCGCGATCATGGGCACCCCGAGCTACATGTCGCCAGAACAAGCTCGTGGAGACAAACTCATCGGCCCGGCCACCGACATTTGGGCCCTCGGCGCCATTCTCTACCGTCTCACGACGGGTCGCCCGCCTTTCTTGGGCGCCAACGCCTATGACACCATGATGCATGTCATTGACTCTGAACCCGTTCCGCCACGCACACTTGCGCCGAACTTGCGTAACTTCTCAAAAACTCTGGGAAAGAGGCGCAGCTGAATGGTGAAGTTATTCCTACGCTATGAGGCATGGCGAATGGATTGCTGCCACTTCCGGAGATTCCGCCCGAGCAACGGTCGCCTT
>Ga0105048_10002099_pt1 | contig 32203 bp, 27 predicted proteins | sample MAT05_FD_78382 | JGI IMG/M metagenome (GOLD analysis project Ga0105048, IMG submission 78382) | Freshwater microbial communities from Lake Fryxell liftoff mats and glacier meltwater in Antarctica - MAT-05 | ecosystem: Environmental > Aquatic > Freshwater > Ice > Liftoff microbial mat | place... | reverse complement strand
GCTGATGGTGAGAGTTCCGTCGTCATTCGCCTGGACTTTGGGTTCCATGCATTCGTTTTGAACGATGAATGTACAAATGTACAGCCATAGTTTTTACATTTATTCCCAGCTATTACATCGAATGGGCGGCACACCCCTCTCAAACGAAACCAGCTCAGGCAGACGTTAGAAGTTGTACCTCAATGACAAAGTAGCCCGGCTTCGATCGAAGCTCTGAAGTCCGTTTGATGAGTCCGACCTGGTCAAACCATATTGGGCAGCCACAGAGCAAGGGCGACTGATTTGATACTGAAGGCCAAGTGTAAAGTCAATGGTCTCAGCACTGTTTGACACGGGGCCGAACTGGGTATTGTTGCTAAAGAGGTAGTTGATGTTCGCAGAACCCGATAGTCGCCGCCCGAGCTGCTGCTGATAGCTCAATCCAACGCGATAGGACGGGGCAGCGTCCCCGGCGAGGTTGGTAAACTCAAGTCCATACCGAGTGTTAAGAGCCAAAGATGAGTAACGACCAGTCTTAAAGGTGCCAGAAAACTCAAAATAGGGACTGCTGGACGTCCCAAACGCATCCGACGTCCGCACGGTTGTCCCCACCCGCACCGAAGCGGTCACATGACGCAACCATATCCAATCGAGGCCAGCTAGGAAATACAGCGTATCGGAGTTGAGAGCGGAATTGTCAAGGGCTTCCTGCAAACCGTAGCGCCCCTCAAGAACCCACGTCAGTTTCGTGGACGTCTCGAATCGGAACTCATTCCCAAAGGTAAGGTCCAAAACATTACCCGATATATTGCTTCCGATCCCAATCGGGATGATAATGTTGGTTCCCTCTGGATAATAGAGCAAATTCGCCCCGATGCTAGTGTTGGTGCTAAAGTGCCGTGCCCACTTGTGGAGGACGTCGATTTTCGAAGAAAGAGTCAAATAGTCTACGCCCCCTACATTCTGGGACGAATAGACGTTTGAAAAGTCGGCCTGCGAGAGATAGGCCAGCGTCAGGTTCGCGGTGAGTTGCGTTCCGGTATCCAGCTTGTTGAGATACACAAGCGCAAGCGCTGGAATGTTGTAAAGCGTCCTATCCCGGTCGCGGTTCCAGTAGTAAGTTGCGGCAGCGTCAGTGGAAAAGGTGAAGGCCGAATGAGTTGTCAGCCATTGCATAGCCAAACGCAAACCCACCCCCGTCGTGAAGGAACCTTGCCCCGCCTGCGGAATATTACCCTGAATCGCATTGGGCACCTGAAAGCCATTGCTGTCGTATCCATTTTCAAGGGAGACAGAAAAATTGCTAGACCAAGGCCGCGCAGTTCCACCCTGCCCCGGGTAGAAAATTCTCTGAGGCCGACCGTAGAGACCGGGTGCCACCAGGGGTGGCGGTTCTGGAACTCCTCCATCGACCTGCAAATCGGTGGTCCCCGATTCGCTCTGCGGATCATAAAGAGGCGAAGTCAATAAATCGGTTTTCGATGGGACTTTCCTCCCAGGAAGCCACGGATCCTGCCAAATGGGAAAGCGATCCGTGCCTACGGAACTACCCTTTCGGAAGCGACTTCGCACCTCCTCACCCAAAGTCGGCTCAAACAAGCCGGTGTCCCCCGGAATTGCCCCGCTCGCCGGGTCGGCGAGCCGGACGCCCGGCGTTACCGCCGGTAACTCGCCGGTCTTCGGGTCAGGCGTTGCTTCCCCAGTCGGCTTGCCGGCAGGCGCTCTAAAATCAGGAACCGGCGGATTGACTGCTTCCAATGCTGCGCCTGGCAGAGCTTTCGTCGCGCCCCTTCCGGGCTCCCGCCCTTGGTTGATTACGCTACCTGCCGTACCGACTTTCGGATCGCTACCAGCTCGACTCCCGCGCAAACTTGACTTGATAGCAGCAGGCGACTGAGGTTTCTCCGACGTGGTTCCCGGTTCGGCCGCGACACTATCTGAAAGACATCCCGCTCCGATCGCGATCACAACACATCGTCGAACCAAGTCCCGCAGCGGGCGCCGATGGGCCAAACTTGCTTTCCGACAGAAGTCTAAAAGATGGAATCGTGAAGTCATCACACTCGGATTAGAGTTAACTGGAACGAGTTGTCACGGCAGCCCGATTCGACTCGCCAAATGCTGAGGCAACCGCGTTCCGTCCAAGGCTCCGAAACAGGCGGGTCCAAAAGCGCATGCAAGATGCGGGCCTTTGAAACAATGTTCCGCCATACAGCTTTCGTCCGTTCTTCCAACCAGAGCGCACCGTCCGCCACCGTGAACTCGAAATCGAGATGAACAAGGACATGCTTACTGACGAACGGCTAGGTGAAAAGGTGAATCGAAAACCGGTAAAGACGTGAGCGACTCAGCAAGCACTCTGGCGGACAGAAATCCCCCTACGGCAGGATCGGATTCGACAAGCATCAGGCGTTTCACGGGACGTAGATCGCATCGTATGCCTTCAGATAAAACGCTTCGCTGGGTAAGCCCCGCAACGCTGGACTAAGATCGAGAACATACGTCGTATGGCGCCCCTTGACATTGCGGATAACGACAACTCTCTTCGTATTCGCAAAGTCGCCGAATCCTCCGACTTCCATGATCGCCTCAAGCAAAGTCATCGGTCGATCGAGCACAACCTTGCCCGGGGACCTGACAGTCCCGGTCACGTAAACCGGAATAGCACTGAACTCCAATGTCACCACTACTTCACTGTTCTTGATCTCCGACCTATACAGCCCGCTCAATTCCCTTTGCAAATCTCCGAGTCGCTTTCCGCCGACTTTCAATTCTCCAAGCATCGGCAGGCTGATCTTTCCATCTGCGCGGACTTTCTGGATTTGGTTGATTTCCGGCGCTCCTGGAAACGACAGTTTAACAACATCGCCGGGCGCCAGAGCGCCCGGAGTTTGGATGGCGGAATGCGTCGGATAACGCCGCGCTGGCTGCATGCAACTGCTCCAACACAGGATGGCCACCGCAGCCAGGAAGCATCCAAATACGGGTTTCACAACCCGTCGCTTCACTCGGGTGCTGAAAGTTACGACGGCAACGCCAATCGCTTCACCTGGCACTAGCCAAATGGTCCTTTCCATCACCGATCCCATTTTTTTTTCCATTCGCGTTTTTGAATTGAGGTGTTGCGGCATAAGAATTCGGTAGAACTGAGTCAGAAAACGGCGAAAAGGTCAAGCACTCAAGATTTTGCATTCCCGGCATCTTGCCATCCCGCATCCCTTATATGGGCCTTTCGGGAGTCTCCGAAGCTGTCTGGACGCTCTCCCCGTCGCAGCCACCACAGGATTACAAAAAGGGGAACGAGCGAGAGCGCAAAGAAAAGCGGGCCACCCCGGCGATGGATGTCGCTATGAATCATATGCGGGCCTACATGGACACAGAGCAACGACACCACCAGGATGCGGATTCCGTTTCGGACGATTCCGAGAGGAATCACGAAGGCAATCAGAACCAGTCGTCGCCACGGACTTCCTAACAGCATGTACGCAGCCAGCACGCCAGTGATGAAGAGCACCAAGCTCGACCTGATGCCACTGCATTCCTGCGCGACTTCGACTACCATGCCGGGCAGTTGGAAGATTGTTCCGTCCCTCAAGGCGGGCGTGCCGGAGACTCGGAAAAGCAGGTCGGCAGTTTCGGCTGACGCCAACTTGGAGGCTGTCTCCAACGCATCTACAACCCCGTCCGGGAGCGGCACCATGAAGATGAGGAACGCAAGTGGAAACGCGCATGCCGCCATCCACTTACGGCCAAGTGAAACAAACCCTGCGGCAATCAGCAGTGAGTAGAACGAGAAAGCCATCAGGGAAAGGAAATCATTCCCACTTAGGAGCCATCCTTCCACGCCTTTGCCGCTCCCCACTGCGAACGAAGCGATTCCAACAAGCAGCGGAATGATGGCCCAAGCAACTGATGAACCGCCTATTCGCGGCATCTGCTTTCGCCGAATACAGATGAGGTACGCGGAGATGAACGGCACCAAAAGGATATGTGAATGAATCTCCGACCCGGCAGCATGCACGGCAAGAGCGGCCAAGTGATTCCTGAAAACGAGCACCAATCCAATCAGTGCCCCAAGGGCCCACCACAACCGCACAACATTCCCGTCACGCTTCGACGACGTATCGACGCGCGAAAGATTTGCCTGTGTGCGATCGGCGTTCTCCAAATTCACATCCAAAGGGTGGCTGCCATCATTTGTTGAGTGCATCTGCAAAGTTACCGATCAAATCTGCAAAAAGTTGTAATGGAACAATCCGACTCATCCGTTTGCACAGCGATTCACACCTCCGTGGAACTTCGTAATGAACTTCACATTTGGGGAGAATCCCAAAACTCGTGCAGTCGCACAGTTAAACCAAACAAATCCAGCTACGCTTTCCATACTTGACTTGGAGCCACTTTTACCCGCGCCATCGCATTCCGGGTGTCCACGATACACGGAGCCCAATCTGCGAGTTGCTGATAATTGACGCAAGCATGCGCCGTCGCAATAACCACAACATCGAACGATGCGACCGATACTTCACTCCAGGCGACAGATTCCACTCCTGCCCACTGGGGATGTTCTCGTGTCGGGCGAATGACAGGCACGTACGGGTCGTGATAAGCTACGATGGATCCGCGATGTTTCAGTTTCTCCAGTAATCGGTAGCTTGGTGACTCCCGTTCGTCGTCCACGTTCGGCTTATAGGCTAGACCGAGGATCAGGACTCGACTGCCATTCAATGGCTTCCGGCATGAGTTCAGCGCCTCCGTCACCCGACCAACAACGTAATCCGGCATCGCCGTATTGACCTCGCCTGCAAGCTCGATAAACCGCGTGTTCTGCTCAAACTCCCGCGCTTTCCAGGTCAGGTAAAATGGATCGATGGGGATGCAGTGCCCGCCTAACCCAGGGCCGGGATAAAACGCCATGAAGCCGAAGGGCTTGGTCTTTGCTGCTTCGATGACTTCCCAAACATCGATATCCATCGCGGCATAGACGCCCTTCAATTCGTTCACCAAGGCGATGTTTACACTGCGGAAGATGTTCTCCAAGAGCTTTGTGGCCTCAGCCACCCGGCAGGACGATACCGGCACCAGCGTCTTGACGGCCTTCCCATAAAGCTCTGTCGCACGCTCCAAGCATGCCGGAGTAAATCCGCCGACCACTTTGGGGACAATGCTCACCTTGCTCTGTTCGTTGCCCGGATCCTCGCGTTCCGGCGAGAAAGCCAAGTGAAAATCCACCCCTGCCTTCATTCCGGATCCGGCCTCAAGCACCCCCCGAAGATCTTCGTCTGTTGTACCCGGATATGTCGTCGATTCCAATACGACCAAGGTCCCTTTGGCCATGTGCGGCGCCATCGCACGACCGGTCTCGATGATATAGGAAATGTCCGGTTCGCGATTCCTGTTCAGCGGCGTCGGGACGCAAATGATTACGGCCTCCGCTTCGCCGACCCGTTTGAAATCTGTGGATGCCTCAAATCGTCCAGCCTCCACCTGTTCACGCACGGTATCGCTGCCAATGTGCCTGATGTAGCTCTCACCGCGCGAAAGCGCAGTGATCTTCTGGGGGTCGATATCCAATCCAAGCACGCTGACGCCTGACCGCGCAAACTGTAGCGACAGCGGCAGTCCTACATATCCAAGTCCGACAATGGCAATTTTCATGAAAGTAGTCTTTTGTTCTCCAAGCTCTCACCTAGCCGCTCCAATTCTGTCACCTTTTCGTGGCCAGATCGGCGAATTTCTTCCTGGGTTGAATCAATTTTCATCCTGACGCGAATTGACAGAACGGGACTCTGAGCAGCTTCTCCGCCATGGCTCGAGGAAATTGTGAATCAACGTGTGCAGGGAGATGGTGGCGCGCCGCAATTCTCGATAGAGGCCATCCCGCCACTGTCTCGGTCGGTCCAGCCTGCTTTTCGACAAAACCCATTCACAATCGATTCACTACCGAAGATGCTTGCCGAAGATCAATCATAGGGCACCACCCGCTCGGGATTGGGGCGGCGAGGTTCAAACCGGGAAACAGAGGAACCGGCCATTCAACAACGGTTTCCTCGCTCGTCGAAGAGACACCTTTTCACTGACCACTCACTTTCACGTTCACACGGTAAAAGCTGGGCGGGTGGTTCCCTCCACCGGTGTGAACTATCTGGAGATCCAACCCGTCACCCGAAGCTGTATGGAGCGGTGACCACGTCAGCAAATCTGGTGACGTGAAAAGGGTATAATCGAGACCCACGACTGTCGGAAAAGTGATGCGGGTGTCCTTTGTCGGATTATCCACGAGTTCAAGAAGTAGTGTCGGGGCAGCAACCTTCACCACCAAAACCGTCCGCGCAACGGCCACCGCCGCGTTGCCGGCCCCGTCGCTAACATGATAGGTCAGCGTGACGCTCCCAGGATCGCCCGTCACCACGGGACCGCCGTTGACCGTGATCTGCGTCGTCAGATTGCCGTCCACATTGTCTATCGCGGTCGCCCCGGGGTCTAGGAAAGCCCCGCCCAATGGCACCACGAACGGGTTCGGTCCTACCAGCGTAATCACCGGCGGCGTCGCGTCTGTCACATGAATCGTCACCGTCGCCACGTTGCCCACAGCTCCGTCGCTGTCCGTCGCTCGGAATGTGAAGCCCGTACTCCCGACAAAGTCAGCCGCAGGCGTGAAGGTCACCTGCGCCCCGCTCAATGCACCCAGCACCCCCTGCCCCACCGGCGGACCACTCACGATCTCGTAACTCACCGTATCCGCTCCAGTATCCGTCGCCACCAAGGTAATCCCCTTCGCCGTGTCCTCCGCCGTACTCACCGTCTGATCCACCGCCACCGGCGCCACATTGTTCACGACCAGAATAAAGGTCGTCGTCGCAGCCTGCGGCGGAATCCCGTTGTCCGTCGCCGTGACTGTCACCGTGGTCGAACCCTCCGGTCCGTCCCCCGGTGTATGACTCCAAGCCCACGTCCCGTTCAAATCATCCTTTGTCACCGTCCCTACGCTCGCAGTGATCGCCACCGTCCCATTGCCCTGCGGATCGGAAAAAGTCCCACTATTGGACGTTATGCTCCCCTCGTTCACAGTCACTTCTGCCAGCGTCCGCGCAACCACCGGCGCTTCGTTCACCACGTTCACCGTCCGCGTCACCGCCACCGCCGCGTTCCCGGCCGCGTCGCTCACATGGTAGCTCAGCGTGAAACTCCCGGGCGCACCCGTCACCACGGGGCCGCCGCTCACCGTGATCTGCGCCGTCAGGTTCCCGTCCACGTTGTCCGTTGCAGTCGCCCCGGGATCCGCAAAGGTCGCTCCCACTCCCACCAACAGCGGGTTCGCCCCGAGCAGCGTGATCACCGGCGGCGTCGTGTCCACAACGACTATCCGCACATGGTCGAGCAGCAAGTCGAGGTTGAAGCTCGTCGGCGACACATCCCGGAAAGTCAGGTTCGTCACCTGGCTATCCGCCACAAACGGATAACTCTTCGCCGTCCACGACGTCGCACCGCCCCCCGGCGCAAAAATCGAGACGGTGTCCATCAAAAGCACCCCGGTCCCGCGCAGCATCATCTCCAGCCGCTGCTCATCGGTGGTCCAGCCAATTGCCCCCGCGTCGAATTGGAGCACATACGCCTGGCCGGGCGTCGTTATGAAGTTCTGCGCCACCACACCGTTCGGGGCCAACTGCCCGTCGTTAAAGACCAGCACGTTCGCCCCGTCCGTCGTGGGATAGGTGTTGTTCAACTTGATCGTATGATTGCCGCTCACCGTCCAGCCGGCGTAGTCCCCTGACTCGAAGCTTCCATTGGCGAACGGTCCCGCCGGAACATAGACCGCGTTCAGCGCGTGATCCCCATCCATCGTCACGTTGATGCTGACACTGCTGCCAATGTCCGCTCCGTTCTTCTGCCACTTCTGAAAAATGTTCCCCCCATTCGTCGCCGGCGCGGTCAGGCTCACTACGATCCCCTCACTGTAAACCCGGCTGAATCCGCTCGTGCCGCCGCCGTCGCCGTTGCTGTCGGCCGGACTCACTGTGACAGTCAGCCCGCTGTCCGGAGACGAGGTGACCGTCAGCGTCCGCGCCACCGCCGCGCTCACCCGCACATGGTCGAGCAGCAGGTCCACGTTGAAGCTCGTCGGCGATCGATCCCGGAAAGTTAGCGTCGTCACCCCGCTGTTCGCCACAAACGAATAGCTCTTCGCCGCCCACGACGCGGCACTGCCGCCCAGCCCAAACACGGAGACCGTATCCGCCAGCAGCACCCCGTTCCCCTGGAGCGTCGCCTCCAAGCGTTGCTCATTGGTGCTGTAGGGGGTTACTCCCGCATCAAACCTCAATACATACGCCTGCCCGGGCGTCGTTATGAAGTTCTGTGCCACCACCCCGTTCGGGGCCAACTGCCCGTCGTTAAAGACTAGCACGTTCGCCCCGTCCGTCGTAGGATAGGTGTTGTTCAACTTGATTGTATGATTGCCGCTCACCGTCCAGCCGGCGTAGTCTGCCGATTCAAAACTCCCGTTCCTAAACGGCCCCACCGCCGTGAACACCGCCGTCGCCCCCGGTGCGATCGGGTGATGCGCCGCTGTCCTATCCCTCACTCCACTCACCGACAAGGTGTAGCTGCCGTATGCAGCCAGTGGGCTCGTCGTCAGCGTGATGGTCCGCTTCGTCCCGGGATCCAGTGCCGCCTGCGAGATCGTCACCCCGCCGCTCATTCCAAAATTTCCCAGGGCGGTTGCCGCGTCCTCCACAGGTTTGCTAAACGTGACGGCGATTTGATTAGGTTCGAGCTGCCTGATCCGGGCAATGGCTGGCGGGTTCGCCGTCCCGAGAGGTGAAATCACATTCGTAATCGCCGGCAACCAGGTATCGGCCATCATATTAAACCCAGCCTGATTCGGATGCACCCCGTCACTCGACAGGCCCGATGCGTTAAAGCTGCTGTGCATGTCCACAAAGGACACTTGCCGCCCCAGCGACACCTGGCCGCTGACGATTCCGGGAATCGTCACATTGAAAGCGTTCTGCGCCGCCTCAATCGTCCCGGGGTCGGTTCGGAGAGGCAAATTCGCGACGATGATCTTCGCGTAGGGACGCAAGGAGGAGATTTGAGCCAGGAGGTTTTGAAGACGAACACCCGCGTTCGCCGTGTCGTAGTTCTGCCAGAAGTCATTCGTCCCGATGAGCAGAAGAATCACATCCGGATCACTGACTGCGTTCAGCCAATCGCCGATACCGGCGTGGATCTGGTCGATCCGATACCCAGGGTGACCCTCGTGGTCCAAATCCGGCAACGACGAATCCTGCGGATCGACCTGGGTGCCCACGAAATCAACATTATACCCGCCCGCCACCAACAGGGAGTAAAGCCGGCTCCGGTAGCCCGTCAGATAAGTCGGAACCGTATACCCAAAAGTAAGCGAGTCCCCCAAGGGCATGATCCGTACTGGAGGCGGGTCGTCGGCAAGAGCGAAGCCGCTCATTACGACGAAAAGCAACAGCCCGAAAATTATCCCCAGTTTGCGCATTGGTATATCCACAAGTGTTCCCCTCAAATCGCAGCGGTCGGAACTATTGTCCACTGATTAAACGCGATCCCAACGGGCGTGGATGCATGATTGCCAAGCCGAGGAACGCGAGTGCGAACACGGACGGAATGAAGAAAGGGGAGCGAGGATCATCAGCAGTCATCTCGCCACCGTCTCCTGTGGCAAAAGAAATGGCTCCCAAAACGAGCGGTCGTACCGGGCCCATGCGTGGCAGCCGAACGGCATCTTCCTTCCATTCATCTCAAAGCAAGTCCTCGGCGCGGCCTCGAACGCGAATCGCAGACCCTCCTCGAAACTCGCCACCTTGAATTCCGGCAGGAAGCGGACGGCACGGTCAGACCAGAAAACGTCATTGTTGCGCGAGTTCGGCCCCGGATCTTCCGTCATCCGCCATTCTTCGAGCGGTGCGTTCACCAGCTTCCATCGGGGGAAAAGCGGCTGCAGTTTCTCAAGAAGGCGAATCAGCGGTTGCAGGCGCTTTCCGTTGCGCGTGAACAGGTCGAGCCAGTAAGTTGCTGGCGCCATTCGATACCGATTGTAGAGAACCGTCAGGGCAGCGCGGACCCTCAATAGCGTGAAGCCTCCATTACCCACCCGCGGTTTGGTGACCCACTGCGAGTCTGGGCTTGGAATCCACGGGGGGCCGATGTAGTCGAAATCCCGGTCGCACCAGTCCGACAGTTCGTCCGCAAAGGCTAGGCTGTCGAGGTGGTGGAAGAAAACGTATTCGTAGTCCGCGAAGGTCTTGTAGAACAGGGGCGAGCCTAAAAGATGGCCATGCGCCGCCACCGAGCCGAAAAACTTACTTGAAAAGTGCTTCACCCGAAAGCCCTCAAGCTCAATTTGCATACCGCTGGGGGCAATCAGGTATTTGTCATATCGCCCGAGAAAATGCACCAGATGGTGCAGCGAAATCCGTTCATCCGACGTAAATTCGGTCCGAGTGGAAAGCGGAATCACGATCGCCACTTTTTTCGATGGCGCTTTTTTCTGCTTGTATGGACGCACCCACCAACGGGTCAGAAGGCGAAACATAATATCGCTCAGTTTTCAGAATGTTTTCCTGCACTACACCGTCCCACGTTTCACACACGGCCGATCAACCGGGCCACGTCCGGCGGATTCAACGAACCGGGAATAGGGCGTCCTGTTCAACCCGAAGCTGGTCGCACAGTCGCCCCGGTGGCAGTTCCACGTCCGCGTAGGTGATGGCTGTGTCCTTCGCCACATCGTGTTTGACCTTGCAGCCCTCAGCGAGGCCCTGAGGCAGAAGATTCTGCGCACGGCTAACGGCATAGGTTTCGCACTGACCGTAGGTCTTGTAGCCGCCTATTGCATCCAGTTCATCGCCCGCCTTGAGGTCCACCTTGGCAAGGGTGATCACATCCACGTTCGGACGCTCGGCGGAAAGGACGGAGTCGCGGAAGAGCGCCACGCGCGCCGCCGAGAGCGGCACCTCGAAATGGCAGAGGTGATATGGCGTGTAGAAGCTGTAAAGCGGGCCGGGACCGAGCTTGTAAAGATTCAGCATGTGCTTCTGCTTCGGGTCGTCGTGGGTTGCCAGCACGAAGACGCCGGGACCGGGTTTGGACTTCACCGTGTAGTCCACAACGCCGCCGAGGGCGCGGAGTTTCTTCCCGTCATACCGGCCGCTGTGGCAAAGTTCGTCCACGTGGCCTTCGAAGTCGCCGCCCCGCATGCCGCGCATTTCCACACTCGTGCCAGTGGCGTTGGCAACGCACGCCTGCTCGAATGAAATCTTCGAGCCGTCGGCAAAGCTGGTGACCATGTATGGATTCTGGCCCCATTTCTCAGCGAAGCCCTTCTGGGTCGTCGGATTGCGGTAGGGATCCTGAAGTCCTTTGATGTTGCCGCAGACGAGTGGCGTGAGGCCGATGCCCTTGACGAAGCGCCAGAGGTTCATCTGCACACCCGGTTGATCGCCGTCGGACAGGCTGAAGATTACCCCCGCCTTGTCCGCGTAACGGCGAATGATCGAGCCAATGGTGGCATCCACTTCCGCATTCATGGAGACGACGTCCTTGCGGCAGGCGATGGCCTTCATGGCAAACTGCGCGCCAAACTCAATGGCTCCGGTGACCTCGATGAGCACGTCAATATTCTCGGCTTCGCACAGCATCAGCGCATCACTGGTGATGACAGGGGTGCCTTTGGAAATGGCGTCGTTCAGCGCGCCAAGTTGCGTGACCTCCTTGAAATTCTCCACCCCCGCCTCACGCCACGCACGGGCGGCGGTGGGTACTGTTCGGTTGGAAATGGCCACCAACTTCATGCCGCAGACCGAGTTGACAATCTGATTCGCAACGCCGCGGGCCATGAAGCCGGCGCCAATCAGCGCAACTTTCACGGGCCGGCCTTTAGCAGCGCGTTTCTTAAGGGCGGTATCTACGATGAGCATGATTCAGACTATACGCCTGCCGGCTTTGTCACGTTCAGCAGAGGCCAGGCCCTGTCCTTGTCGCTGAACACGGTGACTGGAATCGGCCATTCGATGCCCACCGTAGGATCGTCATAGCGAACGCCGCGCTCGCAGCCGGGCGTGTAGAATTCCCCGACCAGGTAGAGCAACTCAGCGCCATCTGTGAGCGCCTGGTTGCCATGGGCGAACATGTCCGGCACATAGATTGCCTTGCGGTTGTCGGCGCTTAGCTCCACGCCGATGTACTGGAGGTAAGTGGGCGACTCAGGCCGCATGTCGATGATCACATCCCAGATCGCGCCGCGGATGCAGCGGATGAACTTCGGCTCACTCGCGGGCGAGACCTGATAGTGCATTCCGCGCACGGTTCCCTGTTTGTGATTGTAGGACATATTGGCCTGCACCACGCGAGAAGGGATCCCGTGCTGGTCAAACTCGTTCTTGCAGAATGCGCGGGCAAAGAACCCGCGAGGATCCTCCTTCTTGTCGAGTTCGACGATGAAGGCGCCCTTGAGCTTGGTCTCGTGAAAGAGCATGAGTCGGCGCTTTGGGTGATTTCGGTCAGAAGGTGGTCTTCCAGAAGAAGTCCTGGTCAATCTGCTGGGTACGGATGAGATACCAGAGTTGCTTGAGCCGGGTGAAGCCGCGGTATTCAAAGTCCTCCTTGGTGAAATCAATCTGCTTGAACAACTCGTAGAACTGTTGCGCGCCCTTGGGCACATCCCAGTCGCATGAGAAATTCGGCAGATGTTTGGCAAGTTTTTCGAAGCTGACACGATAGCTGCGATTGTCCGCACCCTGCGTGCCAAACGTGGTCGAACAACCGGGAAACGTGTTCGCGACGATCTCGGCGACTTCCTTCACCCGGTAATTCTGCGAATTCGACCCGATGTTCAGGATCTGCCCGTGGATGGCGTCCAACGGTGCCTCAAGTGCGCAAGCGATGGCCTTGCCGATGTCGAGCCCGTGTACGAGCGGCCGCCACGGCGTGCCGTCGCTGGTCATTTTGATTTCCTTCGTGGTCCACGCTAGGCCGCAGAGGTTGTTCACCACCAGATCGAAGCGCTGACGGGGCGACGCACCGAACGCGGTGGAGTTGCGGAAAAAGACCGGGGAAAACTTGGCGTCGGCCATCGGCATGATGTCGCGCTCGCACAGCGTCTTGCAGATGGCGTAAGCGGTCTGCGGATTCACAGGCGTCTCTTCCGTCACCGGAGCATCTCCGCCAGCCACGCCATAGACGGAGCAGGAGGACATATAGACGAACCGGCGAACGCCCGCTTCCTTCGCGATCTGCGCCAGACGGACAGAGCCCTTGTGGTTGATTTCGTAGGTGATGTGCGGTGCGAGTTCGCCCGTTGGGTCGTTCGACAGCTCGGCCATGTGGACCACCGCTTCGTGACCCTTCACATCGTCCACCGTGAGGCGGCGGATATCCTTTACGATGGTTGCGGGCGAGTTGCCTTTCGCATTGTAGAGGTAGCCGGACTTGTAATAGCCGACATCCACGCCAGTGACATCATGCCCAAAGGCGATGAGCAACGGTGCGAGCAGTGAGCCCAGATAACCTTCAGTTCCAGTGACCAGTATTTTCATCAATTCATTCTTCCAAAGCGATATTCAGGCCAGCGCAACCGCAGCACCGGTCCCGACTGCCGGCACCTGGCGGACGATCTCTTTCCCAATCTCCAGAGACGCGGTCGCGGCCGGCGAGGGTGCGTTGCAGACGTGCATCTGGTTGTGAGCCGGAACGATCAGAAAATCGTCCACCAGCTTGCCGTCGGGCATGAGCGCCTGCGCGCGGATGCCGGCGGCGCTGGGGACCACGTCCTCGGCCCGGATCTCGGGGATCATCTCCTGCATCGAGCGGACGAAGGCGGCCTTGTTCAGCGAACGCCAGATTTCCATCATGCCCTCGCCGAAGTTTTTCTTCGCCAGCTTCCAGAAGCCGCCGAAGGTCATCGTCTCCGCAAAGTCCCGAAGGTTGAAATCGGTCTTGAAGTAACCCTCTCGCGCGAAGGCAAGCACGGCATTTGGACCGGCGTGGACTCCGCCATCAATCATCTTGGTGAAGTGGACGCCCAGAAACGGGAAATCGGGATTCGGCACCGGGTAGATGAGCGTCTTCACCAAATGACATTTCTTCGGAACGAGCTCGTAGTATTCGCCACGGAAGGGGACGATCTTCGCCTCAGGCCTGAGCCCGGCGGCACGCGCGACGCGGTCGCTATGGAGACCGGCGCAGTTGATGACGAACTTCGCCTCGTATTCGCCAGCATTGGTCTCGATGACCTGCACTTCGCCCCGTTCGGTGACGCGGCGGACTTTGTTGCAAAACTTCACCACACCGCCGCTGTTTTCGATCTGCCGCAAATATTCGAGACAGACCTTGCGATAGCTCACGATCCCGGTGGACTTCACGAGGACGGCGGCGATGCAACTGAGGTGCGGCTCGATCTCGCGGGCGCGCTCGAGGGAAATCTTCTCCACCGGCACGTCGTTCTGAATCCCGCGCTGGAAGATGTTCTCCAGCAGCGGCAGCTCCTTCTCTTTGGTGGCAACGATGAGCTTTCCGCAGACCTCGTGCGGAATCCCGTGCTCGCGGGCGAAGCGGACCATGCTCTCTGCGCCAGCCTTGGCGAACTTCGCCTTGTAGCTGCCCGGCTTGTAGTAGATGCCAGAGTGGATGACGCCGGAGTTGCGGCCCGTCTGGTGCTGCGCGGGGCCGGATTCCTTTTCCAGCACGAGAATCCGGGCACCGGGATAGGTCCGCCCAAGATGCATCGCCGTCGAAAGCCCGACGATGCCGCCACCGATCACCGCGTAATGATATGGCACCATGTCACTTCTTATCCCAAACTTTCCACGGCGCACTGCCTTTGGCCCACAACTCGTCCAGCAACATCTTGTCGCGCAACGTATCCATCGGCTGCCAGAAGCCGGTGTGCTTCCAGGCTCGCAACTGACCCTGCTCGGAGAGCGTCTCCATCGGCTCCCGTTCCCACACAGTCGAGTCGCCCACGATGTGATCCAGCACGCCCGGCTCCAGCACGAAGAAACCGCCGTTGACCCATGCGCCATCGCCCTTGGGCTTTTCGTGGAATGATTCCACCGTGCTGCTGTCCGCATGCAGGGTGAATGCGCCAAAGCGGCCCGAAGGCTGGACCGCCGTAAGCGTCGCAAGTTTGCCGTGCGCCTTGTGAAACTTGACGCTGGCCGTGATGTCCACATCACTCACGCCATCGCCGTAGGTCATGCAAAAGGTTTCGTTCCCGATGAATTCCTTCACCCGCTTCACGCGGCCGCCGGTCATCGTGTTCTCCCCGGTGTCCACACAGGTGACCCGCCAAGGCTCGGCACTGCTGCTATGGACCTCCATGGTGTTGTTCCGCAGATCGAAGGTCATGTCCGACCGGAAAAGGAAATAGTCGGAGAAATACTGCTTCACCATGTGCGCCTTGTAGCCACAGCACACCACGAAGTCGGTGATCCCGTGGGCCGCGTAAATCTTCATGATGTGCCATAAGATGGGGCTCGCGCCGACCTCGATCATCGGCTTGGGCTTGACGGCGCTTTCTTCACTGATGCGGGTGCCGAAGCCGCCCGCGAGGATGACTGCTTTCATTTTCAGCACTAGAGACTAGCACGGCTAAGAGCCGTTTTTGAGGGCACAGTTGATTCCGTTGATCTCACAGTTCTCGAAGTTGCGGAGTTCTCCATTGCTCCTCCCAGTAGCAACGGCCACGCCACTCCCTGGAAAAGTGCTCGTCACGATTCTGGGGAAGGAAAGCTGAGGGCCCATTCTCTTCCCGTCCGTGGCCGTTACGTTCGTTTCAGACCAAATGGAACTGCCTACTTGGACATCCGAGCCTCGCTCATCAAATATCTGCGGCATCTTCAGAAAAGAGGATGCATCTCCTCCCACTGCGTCCTCTCTCGCCAGTTCCGCGGAAGGCAATGCTCACGCGACCCACGGCGCTAAGGTCCGAATGACGAGACTGGACATATTCGCTGACCAACGGAATCACCACAGCGGCCAGATATTCCTTTGCATTGGCCTCATCGAGCACTTCCTCGTGGTCAAGCGAAGCAACGAGTGTCCCCTGGTCGTGTTCCTCGATGGTCGCCCCGATCCGCCAGCCATTGACCTTCACCAAGAGACACAGCACTTTTCTTCCTTCCAGACTCTCCTTCACCGATTCACGAACGAAAATGTCGCGTTCAGTCATCCTTCTCGCACATTCTTCCAATCCTTGAAAAAGAATGCAGGCGCTGACTGCGCCGGAAATGTGTGCCTTCATTGTTTTAATGTAGAAACCTTTTTCTTCATGAGGTTACTACATTGAAACATATGTCGGCAATCAGTATCTTCCGGGATTTTTGTAAGCACTTTGCGCTTCTAATCGGGTCTTACAAACAGGATTTCACCCGTAGCCACTCGCAGGGCTTTCCGCAGACCCTTGATGCGATCAAGGAGTTGCCTCATCAGTTGGAATTCCCGTTCTGCAAGCGTCTTGTCCTCGATGAGGTCCGTTAGCGCGACCTCCAAACTGTGAAAATTGTGGCCGTGATTGACAGCCAGCATGTATCGCGCCGACGCAATTTCGATGAGACGCAGGAAAGGGATTCTCCGAAGAGCCTCACTCGGACCGACGATACCTAGCCCCACGTCCTTCGCTATCTCGACCACTTCCACCCAAGGTCCTGGCCGAAGCTCACTACTCGGTTCTTTCTTCGCCAGTTCCACGATTGCGCGACTCCGGTCCGGACTGATCTGCCGGAGAGCAGACAGGGTGCTCTCAGGAAGCGTCACGGTGATCGGCCGACGGGGCTCGTTAAACTTGGGAGGCCGCCCACCCCGGTTCTTTGCCACAACACGCCGACTGGTTTTCACGCGATTGTTAACATGCAGACACTGACGGCTTTCCTTGGCGATTCCGCGGCTCTCCACCGATTTCGAATCACGTTTCCAACTGCGTGGAGCGGAACCGGGACCCAGGCGGATCGATCAAACTATAAGCGGGACGAGGTCCGCCGACATTTCCAAGCCTTCCAAACAATCCCGGATGCGGAAGCTTCCGAACATCATCAAAAGCCGCCCGAACGCTGACTCTGAAAAGTTGCCCTTGTGCGTCACCAAGACTTCAGGTTCAGAACTGCTCAATCCGATTCCCTCATATCTCGAAACGCTGTCCTTCTCAAGCATGCGGCGGCCATCGACCAGCAAAGGTTGACTTGCCAGAGTGGAGAATAGGCGTGGCAATTCATGGAATTCGGGCCAGCGAGTCAAAATGACGACCACTTCCGCGTCTTCAATTGCGTCCGCCAAAGTCGCCGCGAACGTCAAACTGCCCTCACCGAGGATCTTGGCAGCCTCGTGCTGGGCGATCGGGTCGAAAGCTTTCACAAGGGCGTTTCGGGCAATGAGCTGTTTGACTATCGGAATCGCCGGCGATTCCCGAACGTCATCGGTGCCGGGTTTGAACGCCAGTCCAAGAACGCTTATCCGGACCCCATCCAAAACAGGAAAATGCTTCGCAATGAGGTCTAGAACCTTGCTTGGCTGGGCAGCGTTGACATCCATCACGGCCTTCAGGACATGCATCGGAGTTCCGGCCTTTTTTGCATACGAAATCAGGGCATGGACATCCTTCGGAAAGCAGCTTCCCCCAAACCCGCATCCAGCCTCCAAATAGGTCGTAAAGCCCGGTCTGAGCCTCTCACCGTTGGCAAGAAATGGGCTGAATCGCTTATCGAGATGAACCCCTCGCATGACGTCAACGACATCGACATTACCAATAGCCGAACAGAGGTTTCCAATCTCATTCGAGAATGAGATCATCGTCGCGAGCAGGGAATTCGCCGCGTACTTGATCGTCTCGGCTGTGCACGGACTCGTGCGGAGCATGTTGACTCCTACAAATGGCTGATAAAGCCTCTCTAGCATACCCAACGTCCGGTCGTCGTGCGCACCGAGAACGATGCGGTCAGGAAAAAGAAAATCATGCACGGCTTCCCCTTCACGGAGGAACTCCGGATTCATCCCGGCACCAAAATCGGCGCCGACCGCTTTCCCAGAAGCCTCCTCGACCAGCGGTATCACAACCTCGTCGGTCGTTCCTGGCACGACGGTGCTCTTTACAATCACGACGTGGTAGGTCGGCTTGTCTTTCAACACTTCTCCAATCTGGGTAGCGACATCCCTGATGAATCGGAGATCGATTTCGTCACCGTCAAAGGGGGTCCCTACGGCGATGATCGAAAGCTCAGAGTCGAGAACCGCCTCACGCAAGTCTGTGGTGGCACGAAAGCGGTGCTTCAGGTTTCGGCGCAGCAAATCCTCGATGCCGGTCTCATGGATCGGTGACTCCCCGCCATTGATTCGGTCCACTTTGGCCTGATCCAGATCGACGCAGACCACATCGTGTCCTTTCTCTGCAAAGCAGACGCCGGAGACCAAGCCCACATAACCGACACCGATAATGGAGATTTTCATTTTGATACGATATTCATGACTTCGAACTCTAACCTTCAGGAGCCGCCTGGTTGCCCAGATACCACGCCAGCGTGCGACGAAGACCTTCCTCCAATGGAACCTCGGGATTGAACGCGAACTCCGACCTTGCCTTATCAATCAAGGGGCATCGCCGCTGGGGATTGTCCGTCAGATAATTCGCGTCATGGCTCGCACTGCGGACGACCTTTCCCGCGTAGCCCAGCCGGTCGCGCCCATTCTTCACGAAGAGTTCCGCCAGTTCTAGCATGGAGACTTCCGGGGTTTCATTCCCGATGTTATACGCCTCGCCGGCACGACCGCGCAAGAGAACTTTGTAGTATCCTACAATCGCATCGACAATGTAACAGAACGTTCGCTTCGGAGAGCCGTCCGACAGGAGAATGATGTCGCGTCCCGCAAGGATGTCGCGCGCAAAGTCCGGCAGGACGCGGCGGTCGGTAATTTTGAGTCCGGGACCGTAATTATTGAACGGACGGGCAATCTTGACCGGCAATGCATACTGCTGTGCGAAGTTTACGCACAAGGTTTCGCCGAAACGCTTCGATTCGTCATAGCAGGCGCGAGGTCCCGTGCAGGAGACATTGCCGCGATAGGTCTCCGGCGTCGGAATCTGTTCGGGGCTCGGATCGCCGTAAATCTCACTCGTGGAAAAGAACAGGAACCCGGCAATCGGATGGCCGTCCTTCTGCTGGTTGCGGCAACGCTCCAGGAGAAGCCGCAGTCCGTTGACGTTCGCATCCATCGTTTCGATCGGATAACGCCGGTAATAGATGGGCGAGGCGATCGACGCAGCGTGGATGATGTAGTCAAACGGCCCGAGACCATCAGGCAACGGTTCCGTGATGTCGTGGCGGAGAAGGGTGAGCGACGGATCGCCACTGAGCGCGGTGAGCCAGTCGGGAATTCCGCGGATGTAATTGTCACTCGCAATGACACGGATCGGCGGTTTTTCGCCGTGCGACCGGTTCCAATGCAGCACCGCCTGCACGAGGTAATGGCCGAGGAAGCCCGCGCCGCCGCTGATGAAGAGCGTCTTGCCCTGCATCGAGGAAAACTCCGGCTCCAGGCGACGGCAGATGTCGGCAAGGTCGCTTGCGACAACCTGCGCTGCCGTCATGTCCGCTGTTGTCCCGTGAGTCGCCATTTTTTCCAAGGATGTGTTCATGAGATGCTGCTGACCAAGTCGGCCTGGAGTGCAGTCCGTCCAAAAAAGTGCACGTCCTGCTCGGCCCGCAGTTCATCCACCAGCCTTCCCCCGGGGACTACGACGTCCTCATACGTCATCACCTGGTCTTTCGCGATGTCGCGCTTCAGGCGGCAACCCTCGGCGATGCCGATGGGGAGAAGTCCCCGGGAGTGGGTCAGGTCCGCCTTTTCGCACAAGCCATACGTCATGTATCCGCCGAGTCCATCTAGGACAGCACCCGCCTTCAGATCGATCTTGGCGGTCGCGACGACATCGACCTTCAGGCCTGCATCCGCCGCGATGGCCGCGTCGCGGAACAACACGACGCGGGCCGCCGACAGCGGCACTTCGAAAATCGTCAGGTGGTAGGGCACGTAGAAACTGTAAAGCGGCCCTTTGCCAAGTTTCCCGTAATCGAGATAGATCAACTGCCGTTCATCACTGGCGGCGGCGAAGACGAACACGCCCGGGCTGGGAACCGAGCCCACAACGTATTCCACGATGCCGCCACAGGCTTTCAACTCCTCTACGTCAAATCTGCCCGTCAACTCATCCACATGCCCCGCGTGATTGTAACCGAGCATCCCGCGCTGTGCGACAGTCATGCCAGTGGCGTTGGCGACGATTGCCTGTTCAAACGAAATCTTCGTGCCGTCGGCAAAGCTCGTGACCATGTGAGGCGTCTGTCCCCACTGCTTGGCAAAGCCCGCCTGTGTCGTCGGATTGCGATTTCGGTCCTGCAGACCCTTGATGTTGCCGCAGACAAGCGGGATCAGGCCGAGGCTTTTCACGAACCGAAGGAGATTGATCTGCACGCCGGGTTGATCGCCGTCGCAACCCGTGAGGATCACGCCCGCCCGGTCCGCATGCACCTTCAGGATCGGACCCACGGTTCCGTCCAGTTCGGCATTCATCAATACCAGGTCCTTGCCGTTGCGGATCGCTTCGCAAGCGAAATGGGCCCCAAACTCAACGGCACCGGTGGCGTCGATAAGGACGTCGATCTGCTCAGACTGGCAAAGGAGTGCCGAGTCCGACGTGACAGCGCATCCTCCGCGGGCAATGACCGCATCGAAAGCCACGAGGTCGCCCACGATTTCGGCATTGGACATGCCGGCTCCGTTGCAGGCTCGGAAACCCTGATCCGGATCGCGGCTATAGATGCCGGCAAGGCGCATGCCGGGGAGGTAGTGCGCGAGCTGGTTGACGATCCCCCGCCCCATGAAGCCGGCGCCGGCCATGCCCACGCGGATTGGCCGGCCAGCGGCCGCGCGTGCTTTTAATTCGGTGTCAATGATGATCATGCGTTTAATGCAAGTTGCTAGAATTGAGTCTCCCGTAGCATTGGCGTTCCCACAAGATTCCCGGAGTGTTCACAAGTGTTCCGTTGTATGGCCGTGGCCGCAAGCTTTCGCCAAACCTTTTCGCCAATCGAAACCGAGGCCCACGGCCAGGAATGCATGAATGAAACTGGCCGAAGATCGCCAGCTCAATCACCACCAGAATGAAAAAGGGGATGCGAAGAGCATGTGTCGTCAGCGTTTTCCCGCTGATTTCCTTCCTTAGGTTCCGCGGGAGGATCGGCACGTAGTCCGGTTTCGTCTCGAAGATTTTCTCCGGCCCATGAATCGGGATGAACACACCGGGGGTGAAGAGATTCAGTTTGTGGGCTCGTGTCCCCCACGTAGTCCACGAGGTCGTCGCGCACGCCGCAGTAGTTCACCAGCGTCACACCCCTGGCCGCCGCCCCGCAGCGTAGGACCTTCCGGCCCGCGTCCTTTCCTTGGGGGATTCATCCTTGAGAAAAAACATACAGAACAGAAAAAAAACTCGTCGCCGAGGCTAACAAATAGGATCTCCGCCCTGCTCACTCGCTTGGCCCTTCGCAGCCCCTTGATGCGATTCAACAGTTCCGTCATCAGTTGGAATTCCCGTCCGCGATCCTGCGCGTCTTCGAGTAGGTCAACGATTGCAACCTCAAGGCTGTGAAAATTGTGTCCCTGGTCCACGGCCAGGAGATAGCGCGCCGGCGCAATTTCAACGAAACGCAGAAAAGGGATCCTTCGAAGCGCCTCACTCGGCCCGACGATGACAAGCCCCCTGTCCTTCGCCATCTCGACGACTTCGACCAGGGGCTTGTCGGTTCCGTCCTCGCGCCGCACCTTTTTCGTCATTTTCACGATCGCCCGGCTCCGGTCTGGGCTGATCAGCCGCAAGTCCAATAACGTGCTTTCGGGAGGTGTTACCGTAACCGGTCGGCTCGGCTCGGCAAACTTGGGTGGCCGCCCGCCGGTCTGCCGGAAGCCGGAATGTGGACAGGCGAAAAGCTGGCCGTATTGGGCGAGTTTTTGCATCGGCTGTTGTTCCCGTGTGACGAGGTCGCCGTCGATGTAGTCGATCACCTTGGGTTCCAGCACAAAATATCCACCGTTCACCCATGCACCATCACCCAGGGGCTTCTCGGCGAAAGTTTCGATCTGCTTCTGGCCATCGTGCAGCGTGAACACCGTAGCGACCGGGAGGCAGCATGGCAGTGAGCGTGGCCAGCCCTTTATGCTCCCGGTGAAACTCGATGACCTTGGAAATTTCCAGGTTCGATACACCGTCGCCGAAGGTCATGCAGAAGGTGTCGTCTCCCAGACAATCCCCGACGCGGCGCAGCCGGCCGCCGGTCAGTGTCTTGTAGCCAGTCTCCACCAATGCGACCTTCCACGGTTCGGCGGCGTGGTTCGGGTATTCGACCGTGTTCGTCGCCAGATCGAACCGCACATCGGACATGCTCAGAAAGTAATCCGTGAAGAATTTTTTGGTGACGTAACCCTTGTAGCCGAGGCAAATCACGAAGTCATTCAGCCCGTAGTGGCTGTAGAGCTTCATGATGTGTCACAGAATCGGGCGCCCCCCCGATTTCGACCATCGGTTTGGGCTTGGTCGCGCATTCCTCGGTGATACGGGTGCCCAGACCACCGGCAAGAAGGACGACTTTCATAACAAATTGCTTCCCATACCTGGCTTTGTTCCAAGCCGGCGAGAAATCCGTCAAGCTAGCTCGCTCAGGAAGTGACGGGCGATCGCGACCGGTGAATAGTGCTCCAAGGCCCATGCCCGCCCGGCTTCGGCGACCGCGGGAAAATGGGGGCGTGCAGCCTCAATTCCCTCCCGCACGGATTCCTCGGACGAGAGGTCGAGACCGACGTAATGTGTTCCGTTCACCGGCTGCACTGGCAGCATCGCCCCGTATAAGTCGAGATCGACATGGAATGCGACGGTGCCCGATCCGAGTGTCTCCCAAAACCGCCAACTGTCGAACTGGCTGACTGCGGTGCGGGAGCGCCACGGTGTATAACCGCCGATGCGGGCCCGGCGTCCGATTGCCGCCCACATCCGATGCGCCCTGCCGGCATCGAATCGGCCACCCACGGCCCGCACCCAGTCGGGCGCTGCCTCGAACTCCGATCCCCCAAACGCCGCGACGGTCTGCACGCCACCGATGGCCGCGTAGTAGGCGAGGTTATGGCGCTGACCCGTCACCTCGTGGAGAAACTGCGCTTCGGCGTCAGCCGGCACCGCGAAGTTGTCGTTCCAGACGCGACGTCCGAGTTCCGGGCTGAGCACTTTGTCGAGCACGTCGAGAGCTTTACTCCGGACGGAGTGGAGAATGCGGAATGTGTTCAGGACGACAGGCGCGCCTTGATCCCACGGCATTTCGGGCTTCAGCGCGGCGATCATCCGATTTGTGAAGCCGAACGCCGATGGAACCATGTTCGAACTCTTGAACCCATACCGGTTCAGGTGAGCACGGAAAATTTTGTCGAAGCGGGGGAACCAAGGCTGCCAAATCTCGAAGGGTGCGTCGCAAGGATCGACCAGGACCACCCGGGCGCGCCGTCCACGCTGTGCGACGAGCGCTTCCAACTGCGCCACGCGCAAGCCGACGCCCTCATTTCCCCCGGTCGGCCCGAAACCGACATCGCCATCTCCCAAAAACCACGAATGATCGACGACGATGACGTCGCAGTCGAGCGGATGAACGGCCGGATCGACTTCCAGCAAATGTTGCTGCCGCTCGCGCGACAGAGGATAGAACGGCGCCGCTGCGAAGCAGAGGACACCGAGTTGATGAAGACCTTCGCCAAGCGAGACAATGCTCGGCTCGTATCGTGGCCCGCCATCGGCGATCCGAATGTTGTTCAGGAAGTAAACAGAGGAAATCGTCGCGGGACCCGATTTCAGTGCTCCCGACGCGACTAGCTGGCTTGAAGTTTTTCTGTAAAAACTGGTTTGCTCTAGGTATTGCCGCATCGAAACGAGGGGGGGGGGTTGGCAATAACTATTCAGTCTGTTCGACAACCTGCGACACCAGGGCCTTCATACCCGTATAAAATCGCACCTTTCCGCTACCACCAAACCGGGACACACACACACGAGGGTTGCAGACTTTTGCTCGAGGCACTCCCTTAACTTCGGTATTTGATTACACGGGCAGGACTCCCTCCCGCGATTGCGTTCTCCGGAATGTCGCGCGTGACTACCGAACCTGCCCCAACAACCGCTCCCGCTCCAATTTGCACGCCTCCAAGAATTACGACCGCGTGACCCAGCCACGCACCGTCTCCAATTCTAATGGGGCCTTTGCTTTCCAGGGGCTGGCTCATAATAGTGATTCCCGGAGCGGTGCAGTGGTTGTAGCTGTAAAATGCACACCTCGGGGCGATCTCGACGTTGCGCCCGATTTCAATGCCGGATAGATACGCATTCAGGCGGCATCCAGGCTGAATGTGGGTCTCCTCACCGATGCGAATGCCGCCCCCCGAACCGGTCACGATGAAGGTATCCCCGTAAATCATCACACGGTCTTGCAACTCCACCGGGCCGCCATCCTTCTCGCAAAAGGCGATGACTCTGTCGCCGATGTAAACATTCCTTCCCATCCGCAATCCCGGATGACGGACCGATGCCGTCGGCGCGACGAATCCCCGCGGATGGAGGTGAGACAGAGAAGCCCAATCCGGATAAGGCTCGGTTCCAAGCACGGCGAACCGTGCGGCGATTCGGCCCAACCCGCCGGGGCCTGAATGCCCGGTCCAGAAATAGCGCCAGCGGCGGAGGATTCTATCAAGCACGAATCTTCTCACGATACCGCCACACTCTCCGATGGCGCTAATGCGAGGGATTCTTTCCCCGGCCTGTACCGGGTGCTCCATGGAAGCATCGGTTGCAGCACCCCGGGGCTCACATTCTTATAGTCTCCCCGGGAGGTGTCTCTTGCCCCGGCAGGAAAGATCACCCGGAACTGAATTGCCTCAGGCGCGACCCCGTGCATGACTTCGGGATCCACCGTCATGAGGCTGGTTCCCACCGTCACTGTTCCCTCGACCAAGAGATTCCCGGGAATCCACGCGGTGCTCACATACCGTCCGACCGGACGCCGCCGCCCCCGCCACTCCGTATCCATGTCAATCGCGACAAAAAGATCCACCCCGGATTCATTGGTCGCGTGGAAATGGGGGAGAAAGACGAATCCCGGCGCAAGCACTTCATACTCCAATTCAATGCCGACAGGATGACGAATGTCGAAGGTCTGGGAGGCTTCCCCCGATTCGGCAATGGCCCGGATGCCGCAGAGCCGGACGACATGGTCACCGGGAGCCTTGCCAAGGTCGGGCCATTCGCGAGCAGCCAGCAAGCTGGAACCGGATCTCAAGTAATCGTTGGTAACGGGGATGGGAGCGCCATCCATGCGGACCCTGCCTTTCTCCAGGAAAACGCAGCGGCTGCAAAGCCGGGTGATCGCCTGCATGTTATGAGAGACAAAGAGCACGGTGCGACCGCTGCGGCCGACATCATCCATCTTATCCAGGCACTTCTTCTGGAACTCGGAATCCCCAACCGCGAGAACCTCGTCCACAATTAGAATCTCAGGCTCCAAGTGAGCCGCCACGGCAAATGCGAGACGGACGTACATTCCACTGCTGTATCGCTTCACTGGCGTGTCGAGAAATTTCTCTACTCCAGAGAATGCCACAATCTCGTCGAACTTACGCTTAATCTCCAACCGGCTCATCCCGAGAATCGCGCCATTGAGGAAGATGTTCTCCCGCCCGGTCAACTCCGCATGAAAGCCAGTCCCAACTTCCAGCAAGCTGGAAACCCGGCCGCGCATGCGAATGGAACCCGTGGTCGGTTCCGTGATGCGACTCAGAATCTTGAGCAGCGTGGATTTTCCCGCGCCATTGTGGCCGATGATGCCGACCGCCTCCCCCTGTTTGATTTCAAGGCTCACGCCGTTCAGAGCCCAAAACTCCTCCCGTGTCGCAGCGCTCTTCCGGCGGCCGGAACGCAGCCATTCCAGCGGGGACCGAACTGCGCGCTCGATGGCATGCCGCAGCCCGTCCCCCTTCGCCGCCTGATGCCCGATGATGTAGCGCTTTGACAGATTCTCGATGGTGATGACCGAATCGCTCATATTGTTGGAAATATTTCTGCTGACTTTGAGTAGGATAGCACGAGTGATTGCCTGCACTTGCTTCCTAGTCGATGGCTCCGCGTCACTGGTTAAATCCCGCCAAACGCCAATTCGATTTCGCCGGCTGCCGGAAGCGTGCAAAGCATCGGAGCATCAAGGAGAGAAGCATCAAAACAATGACTGTTAGGATTGGGTTGCCTTGGATTTTCCGGCAGAATCTTACACGGCCACCAGAACCGGTTCAAATTCTGCGTCCTCCAACCAGAAACGCATCAATCCAGGACCGCTTTCCCGCCAAGGGGCCATGCTTGTGCCGCACAATTTCGCCTTCACATAGGCTCGGGCCGCTGCGGAACCCGAGAGCAGCCGCCGCACTATAAGTGCCCTGCGCTCAATCGAAGTGCGACAAGCTTCACGGTCCGCGTTAAACATGCAAAAATCTTTGGCCTGGGCAAGCGGACCCCGCCAACGGGGATTAATGCCATTCTCGAAGAAGTTCATGGCATCGTCAATCATGCTCCGAGTTTTGGTTGCATGTTCTGGCGAAAGAAGAGCCGCGGCCGAGGTGGCTTGGTTCGAGTGAATGCGCCAGCCTCCCCACGTATCGGGGACGTGAACCGTATTGGCGACCAGCCCCGCCCGCATATTCCAATTAAAGTCGCCTACTGCCCCCCATTTGGATTCGAACAGGCCGATTCGATCAAACAAAGAGCGCCGTATCAGAAGCTGAGTGATCGAGATGTAAACGCTCCAACCAAGGAGATGCAGCAAGCCGTCAAACGGTGCCTTGCGGACGTGGGGACGCTCCAAAAATTCTCCGCTGCTCCGTGCAAAAGTCGATCGTGTTGACCACCAATTCTCAGTGTCGCGCCCATGCTCATCGATCTCCCGCAATCTGCAATGTGCAACATCACATTCTGGATGGCTTTCCAATACAGCCACCAGCTTCTCGAGGCAATCTGGTGGCATGGTGTCGTCGCTTGTGGCGATGTAAACGTATTTTCCCATGGCCTCGCGAACACAAGGGCTCCAACTGCCCGGCGTTCCCTCCCGCGGGCCCTGCCAGGCGCGCATCCGGGGCTCGCCTGCCGCCACCTTGCCAATGTATTCCCAAGCACCGTCCGTGGAGAAGCTGTCATAGACCAACAGTTCCCAGTTCCGATAAGTCTGCTCAAAAATCGTTGCGAACCTCTCCGGCAAAAATGGAAAGGTGTTAAGATTCGGAACACAGATGGACACAACAGGCATCATTGTCGGAATCCCAAAACATCTCTCCTCCTACCATCGCCCCTAGATGACATCGGCAAAGGTGCGCTCGGTCTTGCGGAAATACCAGATGCCGGTGACCAGCGTGAGAATGACGATCACAGTGGATGTCCACATTCCCGGCCAGTAAATCGCATGCTCGCCGCCCAGAATGCACCAACGGAATCCGTCAATAACTCCCACCATTGGATTGAGTGAATATAGAAATCGGTATTCATCCGGCACCACACCGGCGCTGAAAAAGCCCACGGGCGAAATGTATAGCCCGAACTGCAGGATAAATGGGACAATGAATCGGAAATCGCGATATTCCACCATCAGGGCGCCGATCCAGATTCCCGCCCCCAGCGCCGCCGCAAAAGCCAGCAAGACAAAGAAGGGTAAGATCCAAATCGTTGCCGCCGGCACGAAGCGGTACCAGATCAGCAATGCCACAAGGAAAGCGGCCGAGATTAGAAAGTCCACCAGACTGGTGATTACACTGCTGGCAGGCATCACGAGTCGTGGGAAATAGACTTTCGAGATCAGATTCGAGTTGTTGACCAAGCTGTTGCCGCTCTCGGACAGGGCTGTGGAGAAAAACTGCCAGGGAAGCATTCCGCAAAACACAAGAATGGGATAAGGCACACCGCCTGAGGGCATCTTCCCAAATTTGCCGAACACAACCGTAAGCACGACCATCGTCAGGAATGGGCGAATTATGGACCAAGCCACACCCACCGCCGTCTGTTTATAACGGACCAGAATGTCCCGCCAAGCTAGGAAGTAGAACAGTTCCCGGTATCTCCACAGATCCCTCCAGTACTGCCGTTCACTTCGACCGGCTTCGATAACCAATTCATTCATGATGAGCGTCCATTCATTCTGGTTTCAATAAGTAGGCCTCATCTCATTTCAGCCACACGCCAGCAGGTATCGGGCTCACTTAGCAAGGCACCGTATCTTACCTCGACTCGGGCTGCCAATTGATCCGTGATCACCGACTGAGTCCAAGATTCTGCACGCTTCTTCCATGTAGATTTCCAAAACCGCTCACAATTGCTACAACTCCCACGGGCCGAACTACTAGAAGCTGAGACGAAAAGTATCACCATCTTCCTAAACTCCGCTTGATTGCCCGCTTCACCGGGCCTGGTAGGCGCCTGCCGACCCAACCCCTGAAGTGCCCCAAGGCCGTCCTCTTGCAACCAACGGGAAACCTCCGTTTGTTGAACTCTTGCAACCACCAGCCATCGCCATGTGGATCGAATAAAGGTCGATCGGTCCGGGCGAAGAATGCGGTATTTTTGACCACCTCCAGAAGGCGAAACATTTCATCCTCCTTCAGAAATTCATACAAGCGATGAATGGTCGGAATGTGAATATCGTCAACAAGCAGCAAGGCATCTTTGTCGAGGTGCGGATAGAAGAAGAAGTATTCCATCTCCGGAAATGGATATCCGTGAGGGCCATCAATGAGAACCATCTGCAGCTTATGTTCAAAGCGGTACAGCGGCAGCGTCACTTGGGTCGGTCCCTCAATGAACTCAACCGCGCTTCGATTGAAGAGTGGCGAATTGCGGACTACCGTGATGCTGCGGTTGTCTCCTTCCAGCGCAAAAACCTTGTGCTCGCGGCTCAGGTGGGAAAAAAGCAATGTCGTCTTGCCCGACCCCGTCTCCGCTGAATACATGATCTCCCTGTTGCCTGTATGGCGGGCTATTGCATGCAGGACGGACGATCCCATGGTCCCAGCGGCATGCCAATCTTCGGGCAATGCACCGATTTCTTGAAGTAGTTGATGCATAGTTTGGCCGTCCTTTCGAGCGGTGGAGTTTGAGTTTTCCATCAAGTTGACCGTTTCGGTATAGGTAAATCGGTTCCAAGCAAGCACTCATTCCAATAAGTGCAATCGCAAGTGCAATCGCACTGAATCCCCTCGTGAAAGTCGAAAGGCAGCTTTCCCTTTTCGTCGTCTGACAATTCCCACGCAACACTCCTTCAATGGCGATCAGCAGTCGTCCTTCGAGCGAGACAATCTTCAGCAGTTGCCCAAATACGCGGTCGGATCGCATCCCAACTCCACTCCTTCTGGAATCGGAGCCAACCCCTTTCCGCCATCGCCGCCGATGCAACGGGTTCCCGGATTACTTTCAGGCAAGATGCCGCGAAACCCTCCGATGAGTCGGCAATTAACATCTCCACACTGTCTTTGACGGCGTAGCCGTAAGCGCCCAAGGAGGTAGCGATCATCGGCACCTTTCGGCTGAATCCGTCTGCGACCTTTACACGCGTGCCGGCTCCGAGATGTACTGGGATGATCATTGCGGACCAAGTGCCGATCTCCTCGCTGGTATTCTCCACATATCCCAGCCCGCAGATATCCTGTCCCTCCGGTTTGAGCGATCCGTCCGTGTCCCTGCCGACGAGACGCAACTCGGCTTCCGGGCACTCCCTCTTAATCAGAGGCCAGCATTTCTCCGCAAACCAGCGGATTCCGTCGAGATTCGGTTCATAACTGAAAACCCCGATAAATCCGATGCGGGGGGGAGCGCTTGGTTTTCGAATCACTTCACCGGGGGGCGCGTCAAATCCGTTTGGAATGACATGCACGGGTATCCGCAAGTCTAGATATTTACGATCGGCCTCGCTACATACCGAAAGGACCGAGAATCGCTCGGCGAGGAGTCGCTCACGCCTTAATGCGACCCATCGCTTCATACCATACCGCATTCTCCGCGGCACGCTGTCACCTTTGCAGCACACTGTGCGCAGATAAGTGCTTGGCACGTCATCGATATCCATCACCGATCTCTGCCATGCCCACCGACCGGAGCGGTTGGCAGTCTTCAAATGATGCAGCCAGACAAGGTCAAAATCATCGAGGTGCTTCGCCAGCCAGTCCCGCCCCTCGGGAACGATCTCGTGGCCGTGTGGGTTCACGAATCGCGGGTCCGCAGCACAGCGAAGGCGGTCTCGGAGACCTCGCGGCGGAACTGGTTGCACTGGGAAAAAACGCTCCACCGCAAACTCTCCACCGCGACCAGAGTTACAAACGCAATCTTCCTCCGCAAATGCGGTGACCACGATTGACAAGTCTCCCACTTCCCGAAGCGCCCGCGCTACGTTCAACACTCGCAATTGCGTCCCCGACGACGGGGCATCCGGACGACACGGCGCTAGATACAGAATTCGAGGTCTGGATGCCTTCATCAATATTGTGGATCTCCCCGAGAAGAGTTAAGCAGAAAGACGTTCAGAGGCCCTCTTGCTTGCTGACGAAGGCAAGTGGCAACTTCAACCTCAATTTGAAGACAGGAGGTGAACCAAAGACGAATCCCGCGCTCAATCGTAACGTCCAGCGCGATGAGGGACGGTAACGAGTCCGGCCTCATGCCGATGGCGAACATATCCTTTCGCAACTTTTCCGCGCTATCTGCTCTGGCCACACCTCATCAACGAGATTTCGCACGGCATTCTCGAAGGCTCGACTCTGAGATTCGTACCAATTTCTTGCATTCCCTCCCAGCGCACGTCGTTCTCTCTCCTCCATTTTCAACACCCGCCCGACCTGCCGCTCCAGGTCGTCAACGTCAACAAAATACGATGAACCCAGCCGCATCGGTTCGGACCTCGCATAGGACACTAGCACCCCCCGATCCGTGGTCACGAGCTCATTCATGGGTGGGCCATCCGTCGTGATAACCAGCGCCGCACAACTCATCGCCTCCACAATAATATGGCCGAAGCCTTCCGCTTCAGATGGACACACATGGACTTCACAGGTGTTCTGGTAGCGTCGCCATGTTCGGTCATCGAGGCGCGCAATCACATACTCAATATTCGGCGCCGTTGGCTCCTTCGGAACAGCTTCGCCGCTATACCAGGCGGGGCTGCGAATTACAACCAGGCGAGGCCATTCCGGATGACGCCGCCAAGTCTCCACAACCGCGGAGGTACCCTTCGAGGGACTCGCACCGGCAGCGTGGAGGCACAGAAGTTCATTGCTCCGCAGGATGTCCGGTTCCAATCTGTCCGTGCTGGTGAAGCCCACGTAGCGCGTGTCCTGCGCCAAAGGCCGAAAAGTTGCGACCGCATCGTGCGTCTTGCACAAAACCATGTCCATTGCGGGAAGGTAAGGCATATTCTCTTCACGAAACCATTCCGGGTTCGGGATGAAGCAATTGAGTCGGCCAAACCGAATAGCCTTTGGAGAAATTGATTCGATGAAAAGATTAACGGAACAAATGGGACGCCCGCTTACCGAAGCCATTCCATGCTGAACGCGGAGTGCAGCACTGCGGATTAGCCGCTTTGCCGCGCCCCCCGGCCTCCTCGCCCGATGCCCGTTGAATAGGACACGGCAACCACACTCACTCAGAATCCTTTCCAAAATTCCGATGTCAGTGCTCAACCCTCCTTCATTGTCCCACCCAATCAAGTTGATGGACAAAATGCTGCGAGACAATTGCCTATTCATTCAGGGCACCGATTCTGGGGCGTGTTTGTAAACTCTAGGAGTGCAAGCGGAGAGCCAGTGATGGTCCGGTCGCGACTTGGAATACCATCGTTCAATACTATCGCCGCTTCCCAAAGCAGGGCGTCCTTCAGTCGCATTTTGCTCAGATCGAACTGTCGCTTGGCGGCTAACGTTTGTTTCTGGATTCCACCCACGTCAAAGGCCACCGCTTCGCGCAAGTCCGTGGGGCTGCCTGGGTGTGCCGTCCACGTGATGTAAGTTAGCTAGTAGGAATGCCATGTTTGTCGAAGTAAGTCCAAAGGGAGGCCCAGCGGGAAGTGGACAACAAAAGGGCACGCAGAGTGATCACCGTTTG
>Ga0105048_10002095_pt1 | contig 32215 bp, 25 predicted proteins | sample MAT05_FD_78382 | JGI IMG/M metagenome (GOLD analysis project Ga0105048, IMG submission 78382) | Freshwater microbial communities from Lake Fryxell liftoff mats and glacier meltwater in Antarctica - MAT-05 | ecosystem: Environmental > Aquatic > Freshwater > Ice > Liftoff microbial mat | place... | reverse complement strand
CGGCATGAGCCGACGTGGCATAGCCGGGATGCTTCGCCATGGCTCATTCGATCACCGCCCCGGGAGGTCTGCAATCAGCGGCGTAACGTCCGACTGCGTGGCGTTCTTTCCGATCGCGGCGCATCGTCGCGGGTCACTCCGCGCCTGTCGAAGCCGGCCGCGCCAGGGCGAAGACTGTTTCGCTGTCCTCACGGCTGGTGCTTCCCTGCGCTGACGGAACCGAAACCGGAAATCCAGGCACTGGCACTCAGAGCGCCGCCATCTCGCCTCCACGGCTGCCCTCACTCACACCGGCCGCAACCGCATCAACCCTTCCTGCGCGACCGACGCCACCAGCGTGCCATCGCGGGTGTAGATGCTGCCCCGCGCGAAGCCGCGTGCCCCCGCCGACACCGGGCTTTCCATGGAGTACAGCAGCCACTCGTCCACACGGAAGGGTCGGTGCATCCACAGCGAGTGGTCCAGCGATGCGAGTTGCATTCGCGGCGTCCGGAAGGACAATCCATGCGGCTGCAATGCCGTGCCGAGCAGCCCATGATCCGACGCGTACGCCAGCACCGCCTGATGCAGCAAGGGATCATCCGGAAGCGGTCCGATCGAGCGGAACCAGACGTGCCGAACGGGTGGGCGCGGCTTGGGGTCGAACGGGTCCAGCGGATCGACGGGTCGGAAGTCGATCGGACGCTCCTGCATCAGCACCGGTCGCAGCGGCTCGGGAATGCGCCCCGCCATCTCCCGGATCAGGTCCAACTCCGTGGTCAGCCGCTCGGCCTGCGGCACGGTCGGCATCGGCTCCTGGTGCTCGACGCCATCCTCGGCAATGTGAAACGATGCCGACAGGTTGAAGATCGCCTGACCGTGCTGAATCGCCGTGACGCGGCGCGTGGTGAAGCTCGACCCGTCCCGCAGCCGATCCACGAAGTAGACGATCGGCGCCTCGAGGTCGCCGGGCAGGATGAAGTAGCCGTGCGCCGAGTGCGCCTCACGCGCCCCCTCGACGGTGCGACGTGCCGCGACCAGCGCCTGGGCGAACACCTGTCCACCGAACACGCGCCCGCTCCCGATGTCGCGGTTCTGCCCACGGTAGATGTTGATCTCGAGCGGCTCGAGATCCAGCAGGTTCAGCAGGTCGTCGACGTGACTGGTCATCGCGTGTGGCGGCGTGAAATGGGATGTGCAGCAGCAGCGTGCACGACAATGGCGCGCCGCCAGCCTCGATAGGAAGCTAGCGAACGCGCCAAATTGCCTTCGATTTCGCTACACCCCGGCGTCGGGCGCTACACGGTGATCGCCATCCCGCGGTAGATGCGCGAGCGATACCGCGAATCCTCGGCATCCGGCAACGGTGCCCCGGCCAGCAGCACGGCGCGCGCAAACCGCCGCACCTCCTCCAGCGTCTCCTCGTCGTTCCGCGGCTCCTCGCTACGCACGCGACGCGTGAGGTTGATCTGGTTCACCGGCACGTCGTTCACCAGCCGCTCATTCTCCACCGCCAGCGTGGCGGTGAGCGCGTGCAGCGTGGTCTTGATGAAGTTGGCCAGCGAGAACGCCTCCACGTTCCCACCCGCCGGCACGTCCGGCGAGACGAGCACCAACTGCGCGTCATCGAGCATCGAGGCCTTCTTCGCCACCCGGAAGTGATGTGTCAGATTCACCTCCACCAGCTCCTTGAATGCATCCGCATCCAGCACGTCGCCCGTGCCGGTGAAGAGGGATTCCGGCAACGGCGCGAACGGCGTCGAGACGACCGTCGTCGGCTTGCCCGCGAGCTGTAGCGCGCGGTTCATCCCATCCTCGATGTCACCGCCGCATGCAATCTTCACGAGCACGCGGCGCAGCTCGCGCGGCACCAGCGACTCGATGCCGTCCGCGCCCTCCGCCGTGCGCGTGAGCAGCACCACCTTGCCCACGTGGCAGAACTCCGCCAGCTGACGCACCGCCTCGGCCAGATGCGGAGCCAGGTGTTCGCCAATCAGCCACACCGTGCGCCCACGCAACTGGTCGAGCCGCTCCCGCTTGGCGCTGCCGAACAGCTCGCGTTCCGTGATCGAGCGTTCGAGGTTGAGACCACCTGACGGCATGAACGTCTCGCCCGTGATGGCACGATCCGCGAGGAAGAAGACCGTCGCCAGCGCCACCTCGGACTCGGTGGGCATACGACGCAGGTGCAGCAGCGACATCACGCCACGGTTGACCTTTTCCGCCTCGCGCTCGATCGACGTCGCCGGCAGGAACGGCACATCATCCGACGGCACGCGCTTGAGCCAGCTCGCATCGGTTGGCGGTGTCCACTCGGCGGTGTCGAGAAAGAGCCCGCCCAGCTCGAGGCGCGCGATCAGCCGCTCCGCGATGGACGGTGTCAGCAGCAGATCGCCCCACGATGCCCCCTCCGCATGATCGGCACGGCACGACAACGCCAGCTCGCGCAGCTCATGTGGCACGTCGGGATCGCCGGCCAGCATCGTCACGTCGTTCTCGGCCACGCGTTGCAGCAGCGCCTCGACGCGTAGCCCGCGCCGCGTCGCCTTCACGATGGCGGCATGCGTGGCGTTCAGCCGCTTGTTCTCGAGGATCAGCCGACCGCGGCGCATGAACAGGCCCGGCCTGCCACCCAGACCGCGCAACCGGTCGCCATCCACCGGGCCGGGCGCGATCGCGTTGATCTGGATCTCCGGACCGAGATGCCGCGCCAGCGACTCGGCCAGCGCACGCTGTCCCGCCTTGCTCACCGCGTAGTCGGCACGGTTGGGATACGCGACGGCGAGGTGCTTCTCGCCACCGAAGTAGCTGGAGACGTTCAGGATGTAGCCGCTGCCCTGCTTGCGCATCAACGGCACCACTTCCTTCAGCAGCGCGTAGTTGGAGACGAGGTTGGCGTCGAGTGTGTAGCGCCACGCGTCGAGGCTCATGTCCACCACCATCTCTTCCGCGCCCGACACGCCGGCATTGTTGATCAGATAGTCGATACGTCCGAACGCGGCGAGGGTGCCTTCGACCGCGAGGCGCAGCGTCGCGACGTCGCCCACGTCCACACCTGCCATCGTGCGCACGCGTCGCTCGGCGCCGCTGTACCCCACGTCTTCCAGTTCACCGACGATCTGCGCCCGCATCACTTCCAGTTCGCTCTCGCGCCGTGCCACGAGCATCACGCGGGCACCAGCCATCGCCAGCAGTCGCGCCACCTGCCCGCCGATGCCGGCCGAGCCACCGGTGATCAGCGCGACCTTGCCCAGGTGCAAGCCCGTGAGGTTCTCCATCGTCCCGACCATCGCGCGCTTGGCGCCGGTGGCCCGCACGATCGACTTCGGCAGGTACAGGTTCACTTGCGGAATGCGCCGGTCGGTGTACATCAGCCGCGCCGCCTGCCCCGCCGCAAAGCGTTGGTTCTCGGGCTCCGTGTTGCCGTAGCGCAGGATCTGGTTGCCCCACTCGATCCACTGCCGGCGACCGTGGCGCACGTCCACCTTCGTCTCGTCACGCCACACGCGCGTGAGCGATTCGAGCGCGGCCCGCAGCAGGTCGGCGTACGAGTTCCACGCGCCATCGCTGCCGTTCGACATCATCACGAATCGCGGATTGCGCGGCAGGTCGGTGCGGCCACTCCAGTACCGGCTGAGCGTGCGCGCCAGCGCGATCGCGCCGGTCAGCTCCACATCGATGAAGGCGTCGATGTCGACGTCGGTCATCTCGCACACGAGCCCGCGGAACCGCTCCGGTCCGAACGCCGGCATGATGATCGCGCCGTGGATCGCGCCACCGCCTGGGGGACCATCGGCGAGCGCCTGCTCCATCGTCGCGGTATCGGTGCGGTCGAATCGTGCCACGCGGATCTGTGTGTCGTGGCCGCGATCGGACAGCCGCGACGCGACTTCAGCCACCGCGGCATCCGTCGGCACGCCGAGCAGCACCGCTGCGCCCACCTCGGCCTGCAGCCGTGCGATGGTGAGACCATCGACCAGCTGGTCACCGCACGCCACCAGCACCGACAGCCCGCTGCCATCGACCGTGCGCATCGTGGGCCGCGACACATACTCCGAGCGGCTCTCCTTGCGCACCCACATGCCGTGCGTCACCTCGAAATCGTGGCCGTTGAACGCCGCCGATTCGTCGCTGCCGAGGAAGACGCAGGTGTTCGCCACGTCCTTCGGTGTGGGGAAGGTGCGTCCCGCCTCCGGCGCCTCGCCGGCACGCTTGAGCGACATCAGTGCGGTGAAGTCCCTGGCCGTCGTGCCAGACTCGTCGCCGCGCATCGTGTCCATCGCCGCGAACACGGTCTGGATCCGTTCCGAGCGGATCGGGCCGGGATAGATCGTGTTGACGCGGATGCCACGCTCACCCAGCTCGAACGAGAGTTGCCGTGACAGGGCGTTGAGCGCCGCCTTCGGCACCACGTACGGCGAGCGGGCGTAATACTCGGTGCGCGAGAAAATCGTCGAGATGTTGATGATGGAGGCGCCCGGCTGCAGCACCGTGGCCGCCGCGTTGGCCACGTGCCACGCGACGCCAAGGATACTGCGCATGGCATCACCGACCGTCTCGCTGTCGGCTGACCCCGCCGCCTGCAGCGCCGCCAGCTCCTCACGCGTCAGTGGCACGGACCGCAGCGGCTGTCGCGGTCCCGCTGAGCCGGCGTTGTTCACGATGATGTCCAGTCGGCCATGCATGGCCATCGCGTCGGCAATCGCGGCGCGCACCGAGGCCGGGTCGGCCCCGTCGAGCGTGACGATGCTCGCCTGCCCGTCAGCTGCGCCGGTGGCCTCGAGCGCGGCCTGGCGGGCCGACGCGACGCGCGTCCGTTCGCGCCCCGTGAGCACGACGGTCGCCCCTTCGGCGAGAAAGTGCCGCACGATGTGCCCGCCAAGGTTCCCGGCCGCACCGGTCACCAGCGCCACCTTGCCCGACAGTCGCCCAAGGCGCGCCGTCTCGACCAGTACATCCGTCATCACGTCCGTCACAGCTCCCCCGTTCAGTGCAGTCATGAATCGAGCTCCGTGGCCGCCCACGCTTCCAGCAGCGCATCCTTGCCGCGCAATCCCAGTGCCGGCAAGGCGTGGTTCACGAGATAGTTGGCACCGGCATGCCTGTTGTCCCACATCGCCTGGTGCGCTGTCGGCAGTTCGTGCCACGACACGACGGTCGGCGGCGTGATCTCGAGAAAGCCGGCAGCAATCATGTCGTTCATGCGTGTCACTTCGTAGGCGTTGGTGAGATGCGTGCCAAGGATCGATGCGGTGGGCATGAGGATCTTGCGCTGGCGCGTCCAGACTTGCGGCGCGTAGAAGGCATATCGCCTGCCTGCCATCTCCTCGCAGTAGACCACGCGTCCCGTGAACGGCTTGACCAGCGACGTCGAAACGCCGAGCGCATCGTGACCGGCGCGCTCGATGATCAGGTCCGGCGCGCCGCGAGGGTTGTCTGGTGAGCGCAGCAGCTTGCCGACGGCCGCGCCGAACGGCTTGAGCGTGCTGTCCTGAAAGTCGCGCACCGCCTGACGGAACACCTCCGTATCGAGCTTTGCGTCGGGAAGGCGCGGCATCGTGCGAGGCCAGGCGAAGTCGGACGACCGGCGCCCGATCTCCTCCAGCGACACCACGCCCGCAATCGCATCCTCGAACCCGAGCGACTGCAGGAACTCGCGCTGCCCATCGGTGCTCGCGGCCACCACGCACCGGCCGCGCAACGCGCGCACCGCCTCGATCATCTCGAGCCCGGCGGCGTCCACCAGCTCGGTCGTGCGCGGACCGTAGTAGACGAGCACCGCTTCACCTGCGCGCAGGCCTGCTCGACGCAACATCGCTTCCGGCGAGACGGCGCCGGACTTGCCCACGAACGTGAAGTGATACCCGCTCGACGCACCGTAGAAGGTGAGCTCGCCACCCTCGGCCAGCAGCTGGAACGAGCGCGGGAACGCGGTCTCGCCGGCATGGGACACGACGTAATCGGCCAGCTGGCCGTCGTTCTGTTCGCGGTACACGTCGCAGAGCACCTCGCCGGCTGCCAGCCACGCCGCCGTTTCCGCCTCGTCCTCAGGCACGGGCGTGTAGAGCGCCGCCAGACGCGGGTCGCGCCGGTCGATCGTGCCCTTCGCGCCCAGTGCCCGCACTGCGTCCGCACGCTCCGCACTCGACACGAGGCCCGTCACCTGCACGCCGGTCTTCACCGCCGTCTTGAGCGCCTCGAGGCCCGTCCCGGTGGCCGCGCCCTCGACGAGCATCGTCTTCCCGGCCTCGATCTTCAGCGTCGTGAACAGCGCGCGCACGATCGTGCCCAGGTTCAGGATGTACGAGCCAGCCTGCTCCAGCGTCAGGTCGCCGGGCACCGGGTGCAGCTGCGGCGCCTGCGTGACGAGGAACTGCGCATGGCTGCCGAAATCGGTCTCGTAGCCCTGGATCGAGAAGTCGGCGTACATCGGATCGCGCGCCGCGAGCGGCGAGAGCAGGTCGCTCTGCCCGCTGTAGACCGCGACCAGATCGCCCACTTTCAGGCGCCCCTCGGCCTTCGTGTCGCTGCCCAGTGCGGCGATCAGGCCCAGCCCGCCGGATCCGGTGACCTGCACGTCCAGATCGTGATTGTCGAAGCTCGACACCGGGATGCCCGTGATCGCCCAGATGTCGTTGAAGTTCACCTCGGACGTGAGCACGTACACCAGGGCCTCCATCGGACCGGGCGTGCCGACGGGCACGATCAGCTCCTGCTCCGCGACCGACGGCGGCCCGAACTGCGGCGCGCCGGTCGCCTGGTCTTTCGGCACGCCGAACGCGAACTGCCACGACGGCAACGGTGTCACGCCGGGATAGAAGGGTGCACCCACCGGCAGCAGCTCACCCATCTGCAGCTGCTGCGAGATGAAGTCCCGCTGCTCGGCCACCACGCGCACGCCGTCGCGCTTGATCGGGAGCGGCGCACTCTGCTTGTCGAGGAACTGCCGGATGCCCGCCTTGCCGCCCTCGGGATCGACCACGCCCTCGGCAAACAGTGCGGCCTCGCGCACGAGGCCCGCATTCATCCCATGCACCCAGCCCGCGCGCACGGCGTCCAGCACGCGCGCGCCCGCCGTCTCGCGTCCGGCCCACGTCAGCTGGGCGAGGATGCGCTGCAGGTGTGTATCCGCCAGCACGGCGTCGAGGTCCTCCGTGCCGGGATCATTCCACACCGTCACACTGCGCAGGCGTTCAGCGTGTGCCCGACCGAGCGGCGCAGTCGCCCCATGACGGTACCATTCGCGCACCTGGGCATGCGCGCACGACAGCACGTCACTCGATGCGGTGCTCAGCTCGTCGACGAGTCCGATGTCGAACGCCTGCTCGCCATCCACGGTGCGGCCGCCGAGGATCATCTCGAGCGCATTGCGCATGCCGATGGCACCGCGGCGTGACGCCAGCAATCGTGGCAACCGCTGCGTGCCGCCGTAGCCCGGCAGCAGACGCAGGCGAATCTCCGGCTGCCCGAATTGCGAGTACGGCTCGGCAATGCGATAGTGGCAGGCGAGGGCGAACTCCATGCCGCCGCCCAGCGCCACACCCTGAATCGCGGCGATGCATGGCTTGTTCATGCGCTCGATGCGGCGGAAGGCCAGCTGCGCGTTGTTCGGCAGCACCCGCGCGTCCTCGAGCGTATGGATCTCGTCGAGGAACTGCCGGATGTCGGCACCGGCCACGAACGATGACGTGCCGTCGCCAGTGAACACCACCGCCTTCACGTCGTCGCGCCGCGAGAGGTGATCGACGACGATGTTCAGCTCGTCCAGCGCACGCTCGTTCAGCGCATTCACCGGCGGGTTCGTCACATGGACCGTGGCGACGCGCGCGCCGGGGGCGAGCGTGTTGTACTGCACCCGGAAGTAGCGGTACCGCTCGAACAGCTGCTGCTCCTCGGAGCGCTTCTGTCGCCGCTGCCAGTCGCTGATCACCACCGTCAGCTCGGCAATCGACTCGGGGTTGCGCAGCGTGCTCATGTCGCCGACCTCGGTGCCCTCCACCAGCGCGCGCACCATGCGACGGACGTACTTGCCGCTGCGCGTCTCGGGGAACTGGCTCACCTCGATGAAGTCGGCCGGCACTGCCACGGCGCCCTTCTCGAACCGCACCAGCTCCGACAGGCGGCGCTTGTCGTCCTGCGTGATCGTGCGGCCCGCCGTGGGCTTCACGAATGCCAGCGGCGTGAGGCCCTTTTCGCGATGCGGCGCGCCGACCACGATCACGTTGCCCACCGGCGAGTCGGGATCGAGCTGCCGATGCCGCAGGATGGCACCCTCGATCTCCTCGGTACCCATGCGGTGCCCCGAGACGTTGATCACGTCGTCGCTGCGCCCGTGCAGCGAGAACGAGTCGTCGTCGTAGCGCATCGCGAAGTCACCCTGCGTGTACGCCCACACGCCCTTCCATCGCGACCAGTACGTCGCCGTCCAGCGCGCCAGATCGCCCTGCCACGCCGGTGACACGCGTGCACCGTCCACCGTGAAGTTCGCGCTGTCACCCCAGACCGTCCGCGCCAGGTACGGATACGGCGCCGAAATCACGATCTCTCCCTTCTCCTCCAGTGCGGCTCGGCGGAACGGCACGCCGGCGCCATCGCCGCGTGCGTGGGGCGCCAGCGGCGCCTCGGGCGACACATCGCCCTCGAGCGCCTCCGCCCAGACGTCGCCCATGATCCACGGCAATGGATACGTGTGCGCGTCCGGCCGCAGCGGAAAGTCGCCGTTGCCGTAGAAATGCGTCCACGCAATGCCACCATGCTCGGTGGCCCAGTACGAATTGATGTACCACGGCGCCAGCAGGTCCATCCCGTACTGCTGCACCGCCGGCGACGTCGGCTCCGCGCAAAACGTGCACACCCGCAGCGTCGACAGATCGTAGCGGCGCACGTCCTCGGCGTTCTGTGCGTCCTGCATGATGAACTTCAGGAACGTGACACCGGCCTTGAAGATGCTGACCTTGTGTCGCTCGATGATCGACGCGAACCGTCCCGCATGCGGGAAGACCGGCGCCCCCTCCGTGAAGACGCTCGTCACGCGGGTCGTGAGCGCGGCCGAAATCATGTAGCTCTGGCCGGTGATCCACCCCGGATCGGCGACGACGTACATCACATCCCCCGCCTGCGCGTCGAACGCCACGCGCATCGAGTGCGCGATGCCCGACGTGTAGCCACCGTGCACATGCACCACACCCTTCGGCTTGCCCGTCGAGCCGGAGGTGTAGATGAAGAACAGCGGGAACTCCGCATCGAGCGGCGCCGGCGCGCTCGACGCCCAGATCGCCTCCACGAACTCGCGGTCGCCGAGCGCCATGAGGTCTTGCTCGCTGTGCACCGCGATGCCTCGCGCGCGCGCGGCCGTCAACAGCACCTCCAGCGCCTGATCGGTGAGCTCGTGGCTCCACCGATCCCGCTCCGCGCGCCAGACGATGTCGTCGATGCCGCTGTGGCGCACCACGACGACGGCCTCCACCCGCGGCGGCGTCGACACCAGCGCGGCAGCGATGGCGGTTCGCACCCGGCTCGCTTCGGCCGCGCTCAGGTCGTGCGCATGCGACAGGGCCTGTAGCGCGCGCCCCACGCCGCGCATCACGTCGCTGCGCTGCACCGTGATCTCACCGGCCAGCGTCTCGTCGATCGCACCCAGCACGGTCGCCGTGCGCTCGGGTGAGAGGTCGAGTGACGCGAGCGTCTCGACCACCACCTGCCGCGCGGCAGCGAGCGGAGTGTAGTCATCCAGCGCCGGGTCGGTGTACGCCGTCTTGAACGGCACGATCTGCGCATTGCGATACCCGCCATCCGCGGTGATCACGATGCGCGCGCCGGCGTCGTGGATCCGGTCGCTGAGCGTCTTGTCGCTGAAGCCGCCGAACACCGGCGTATAGACCACACCGATCCGCTTCGCCCCCTCCGTCCAGAACAACTGACCGGGAATGTTGGGCATGTTGAGTGCGATCCGATCGCCGCGCTTCAGACCGAGCGACTGCAGTGCGAGCGAGCACTTCGCCGATTCCAGCAGCAGGTCGCGCCGTGACACCGGATAGCAGTCCACCGGCCCGCCGCGCCCACCGTCGAGCGACATGTCCCACCGGTCGCCTTCGAAGATCAGCGCTGCCTCGGCCCCGTGACCGGCCAGCACGTGCCGATCGACTTCGTTGAAGCCGGCGTTCGTCAGCCCCCCCTCGAACCACGTCCAGAAGGGCGCGGCGTCGCCATTGAAGGCGCGGCTCCATGGCGCGAAGTCGACAGCCAGCTCCGGGGCGACCGCCGCACCCGTGACGGCATCGTAGCCGGTCCACAGCGCGCGATCGGCATCCCAGGTGACCCAGGCGCCATGGTCGCCCACGCTGCCCACGAACCAGTGCAGCTCGCGCCGCGCGATGTCGCCATGGAACGCGCCCGGATCGCGCAAACAGTCGGCGCGCATCCGCTCCCAGTCGGCGCGGGAGCGAATCGGGTTGCACCGGGCCGCGGGCGGCGGCACGGGACGAGACCCCGTCTCGACGACGGGGGTGGGATCAGCCGTTACGGCCATGCCGGCTACTCCGGGCGTTGGCGAGGAAACTGCAGCGCATTCTTGGACACGTCGGCTACCCCGCCGTGGCCTGCCAAAACAAGCCGGTCACCGGAGGTGCTGGCAAGGACGAAAATCCCGGGCTCACCGTTACAACAGGGACGCAACCGCCTCTCGGACGTCGTGCGAACGCCGTTCGCGCCCTCCCGGACACACCGTCGGCTGACCGGCGCGTGCCGCAATGGCCGCAGCCATCGCATCACCTCACGGCGGGACGTACTCTTCCGGCGTGCTCCCCCCTTCCGTGATCCCGCTCGGCGACCGCGCACTCACCATCGACGTCCCCGCTGCCGACGGGGTGTCCACCCGCGACCGGATCGCCAGCCTGACCGCCCGGCTGCGCGCCGAGGCGATGCCCGGGATCACGGCGCTCGTCCCGGGGATCCGCACCCTCACGGTGCACTACGAGCCGCTCACGGTCAGTGCCGACCGTCTCGCGTACCATCTCGATACGCAAGTGCGCACCACCATCGTCGCACCCTCACCCGAGCCGGCCCCGGTGGTGATTCCGGTCTGCTACGGGCTCGAGCACGGTCCCGACCTCGCCGCGGTGGCCAGCTTCCACGCCACGACCGCCGAGGCGATCATCGCCGCGCACACGGACGGCGTCTACACCGTCGCGATGATCGGCTTTCTGCCCGGGTTTCCGTATCTCGACGGGCTCGACGCCGCGTTGCACACGCCACGGCGCAGCGCCCCGCGCACGCTCGTCCCCGCAGGCAGCGTTGGCATCGGAGGGAGCAGCACCGGCATCTATCCCTTCGCCTCGCCCGGTGGCTGGCAGCTCATTGGACGGACGCCCAGCGCGCTCTTCGATGCGCGCCATGATCCGCCGGCCCTGCTCGCCCCCGGTGACAGGGTTCGGTTCGAGTCCATCAGCGACGCCCGGTATCGCGCGCTGGCCGGCACACGATGAGCATCGCCGTGCGGCATCCGGGACTCTTCACGACGGTCCAGGACCTCGGCCGCGCAGGCTGGCAGCATCTCGGGGTGCCGGTGGGCGGCGCCATGGACCCTGTCGCGCACCGCATCGCGAACCTCCTGGTCGGGAACGCGGACGATGCCGCGGCCCTCGAGTGCACGCTCGGCGGGATTGCGCTGCAGTTCGAGGCGCCGGCGCTGGTGGCCCTCGCGGGCCGCGACGTCACCGCGTCGGTGGATGGGCATGCCGTCCCGGCCTGGCATCCCGTCATGCTGCGCCGGGGCGCGTTGCTGGCCCTCCACACTGGCTGCCGCACCACCATCGCGGTCGCGGGCGGCATCGACGTGCCTGAGGTGCTCGGCGCGCGCGGCACTTCGTTGCGCGCGGGCTTCGGTGGCCTGGACGGACGCGCACTCCGGCGCGACGACCGGCTGCGCGCCGGCATCCCGTCACCGCTGGGGACGGCCCTCGCGGCGCATCTCGAGGGCGGCAACCGCATGGTGGCGACCTTCAGCGCCGGACGTTCGCTCCGACCGGCGTACGGCCCCGCCCCCGTCGTCCGGATGATTCCCGGCCCCGAGTTCGAGCTGCTGACGTTCCCGTCGCGGACCGCGCTGCTCGGTGACAGCTTTGGGATTGCTCCAGACTCCGACCGGATGGGATTTCGCCTCGCCGGCCCCTCGCTCGCCCTCTCCACCATGCGCGAGATGCTTTCCTCAGGCGTCACCGCAGGCACCATCCAGCTTCCTCCAGGCGGTGCGCCGATCGTGCTCATGGCCGACCGGCAGACCACCGGCGGCTATGCGCGCCTCGGCGACGTGATCACCGTCGATCTGCCCCTCCTCGCGCAACTCCGCCCCGGCGATGCGGTGCGTTTCGCGCACACGACGCTCGACGCGGCGCACACGCTGTACCGTCAGCGCGAGCACGATCTGGCCGGTGCGCGCCGTGGGATGCAGCTGCGAGCCGCCGCGGAGTTCAATGATGCAGGTTGACCTCAACTGCGACATGGGCGAGAGCTTCGGCGCCTGGCGACTCGGTGCCGATGGCGCGGTGCTTCCGCACGTCACCTCGATCAACATCGCGTGCGGCTTCCATGCCGGTGATCCGAGCGTGATGCACGCCACCGTCGCGGCGGCTGTCGTGCATGGTGTCGCGATCGGTGCCCACCCGGGCCTGCCTGATCTTGCAGGATTCGGCCGCCGCGAGATGAGCGTGACGGCATCCGAGGTGTACGACCTCGTCGCCTATCAGGTCGGCGCGCTGCAGGGGATCGCCACTGCCGCCGGCGCCACGGTGCAGCACGTGAAACCGCACGGTGCGCTCTACACCATGGCTGCCATCCATGCGCCCCTCGCCGACGCCATCGCGCGCGCCATCGCCGACGTCAATCCTGCACTCGCGTTGTACGGGCTGTCCGGCAGCGCCCTGATCAGCGCCGGCCTCGACGCCGGCCTCCGCACCGTCAGCGAGGCCTTTGCCGACCGCCGCTATCACGCCGACGGCACACTCGTCCCGCGCAGCGACGCCGCGGCGATGATCACCAGCACCATCGACGCCACCGCCCAGGCACTCGGCATGGTCACCAGCGGCACCGTGCATGCCATCGACGGCGCGATCGTGCACCTGGTGGCAGAGACGATCTGCATCCATGGCGATGCCCCGGGCGCCGCCGTCATCGCGCAGCACCTGCGCACCGCATTCCACGGCGCCGGCGTGTCCGTCCGAGCGCCATCCGCCACCACCCACGCCTGATCCGCTGCCGATGCTCGTGCTGAGTGGCCTGCTCGTCGTCGTCCTCGGCTTCGCATTCCGCGTCAATCCATTGCTCGTCGTCACCGTCGCTGGCCTCGTCACCGGCCTCGCCGGCGGACTGGGCTTTGCGCGCACCCTCGGCACCCTCGGCCATGCCTTTACCGACAGCCGCTACGTGGCCATCGTCTGGCTCGTGCTGCCGGTGATCGGCCTGCTCGAGCGCGCAGGGCTCAAGGAGCGAGCCCGTGAGATGGTCCTCCGCATGCAGTCGGCCACCGCCGGCCGCGTGCTGCTCGCGTACCTGGCGCTGCGGCAGGTCACCGCCGCACTCGGACTCGTCTCGCTCGGCGGCCACCCGCAAATGGTCCGTCCGCTCGTCGCACCAATGGCCGAAGGAGCGGCGGAACGCGACACCGGGGGCCTCGATGAAGAGACCCGCCATGAGATCCGCGCCCACGCCGCTGCCGTCGACAACATCGGCGTCTTCTTCGGTGAAGACGTCTTCATCGCCATCGGCTCCATCCTGCTCATCAAGGGCGTGCTCGAGCAGGTCGGAATCCGCGTGCTCCCGACGCAGCTTGCCATGTGGGCCATCCCGACCGCCATCGCCGCATTCGTGGTCCATGGCGCGCGGCTCCTGCTGCTCGATCGCCGCCTCGCGCGCCGCGCCGGCTCCGTCGCATGATCACGGTCGAGTTTCTCTATCGCCTGATGGGCATTCTCACCGGCACCGCCGCAGTCATCAACCTGCGTGACATGGCACATCCATCCCGCTACGCGAACGCGGCCTTCTGGGGGCTGTGGAGCGTCTCGTTTCTGTTCGGCAGCGCGCTCCCCGACCTGGCGAACGGGATCCTGATCCTCGCGATGGTCGCCGTGGCGAGCCTGCGCGGCGTGAAGGCCAGCGGCGGAGAGCAGCAGACGCTCGCCGAGCGCAGCGCCAGTGCCGCGAAGTTCGGCAACACACTCTTCATTCCGGCGCTGGCCATTCCGGCCGTCACGCTGTTTGCCAATGTCACGCTCGGGAAGATCACGATCGGCGGGGTCGCATTGGTGGACCCGAAGCAGGTCACGCTCGTCGCCCTCGGCCTCGCCACGATCCTCTCGCTGCTGCTCGGCCTCGTCCTGCTCCGGCCACCGCTGCGCGCGCCGTTCGTCGAGGCGAGGCGGCTGCTCGATTCGGTGGGATGGGCCGCAATGCTGCCGCAACTCCTCGCCGCGCTCGGTGCCGTGTTTGCGGCGGCCGGGGTGGGCACGGTCGTCTCCACCCTCGCCGCCGGATGGATCCCCGACGGTGCGCCACTGCTGTCAGTGGCGGCCTATACCGTCGGGATGGCGCTGCTGACGATGCTGATGGGCAACGCCTTCGCCGCCTTTCCGGTGATGACGCTTGGCATCGCCGTGCCGCTGCTCGTGACGCAGCTTCACGGTGATCCGACGATCATCGCTGCCATCGGCATGCTGTCCGGCTTCTGCGGGACACTCATGACGCCGATGGCCGCCAACTTCAACCTCGTCCCCGTGGCGTTGCTGGAGCTGCCCGACCGCTACGCCGTGATCCGCGTGCAATGGCCAACCGCACTTCTCCTGCTCGCCACCAACACCGCCCTCATGTACTTCTTCGCGTTTCCACATTGACGACCGATGCTTCCTGTCCTGTCTCCGACTCTCGCGTCGTCGTTGGCCACGGTGGCGCTCTCCCACGTCACGCGTGAGTACCCGAACAAGCTCGAACACACGCTGACCGGTCCCGGCGACCTCTGCTCGCCGCGAGCGCTGCACCCGATCTTCTACGGCAGCTACGACTGGCACTCCTGTGTGCACGGTTACTGGCTGCTGGCGCGCGTTCTGCGGCGCATGCCCGGCATTGCCGAGGCGGCGGCGATCCGTGCGCTGTTCGATGCGCACCTCACACCCGAGAACATCGCGGCCGAGGTGGCGTATCTCGCCCCGGCACACCGCGCGACGTTCGAGCGGCCGTACGGCTGGGCGTGGGCGCACATGCTCGTCACGGAACTCTGCCGGATGGAGATGGAGGACGGACGGCGCTGGGCCGCAACCCTGCGCCCGCTGGCCGACGTGTTCACGGCGCGCTGGCTCGACTTCCTTCCGCGTGCGACATACCCCATCCGCGTCGGCACGCACTACAACACGGCGTTTGCGATCACGCTCAGCCTCGCCTGGGCCGAGTGTGCGGGCGACGCGGCGCTGGGCACCGCGCTCCGTGACGCCGCCACTCGCTGGTACGGCACCGACGTCGACTGTCAGGCGTGGGAACCCGGGTGTGACGAGTTCCTGTCACCGGCACTGATGGAGGCGGAATGCATGCGCCGCATCCTGCCGACATCGGTGTTCGCGTCGTGGCTGACGCAATTCCTGCCAGGCCTCGCGCATGGAGCGCCGGCCGCGTTGTTCACACCGGCCCTCGTCAGCGACCGCACCGACGGCAAGATCGCGCACCTCGATGGCCTGAACCTCAGCCGCGCCTGGTGCTGGCGTCATCTCGCCGGCACGATGGGGGAGGACGACGTGCGCCTCCGGCCCGCACTCGATGCCGCGACACGCCATCTCGACGCGAGCCTGCCCCATGTGACGGGCGACTACATGGGTGAACACTGGCTCTCGACATTTGCGCTGCTCGCCATCGACGAATAGCGAGGGCGCGCAGTCGCGGCCCAGGCTCAGACCACGTCCACCAGCCACAGCGTCGCGTCGAGGCCGCGCAGCAGCGCCGCCGGCAGGATGCGCGCCGTCGGGTCATCGCCAAGAATCGCGCTCCGGACCGGCAGTTTGTCGGCCCCCCGACAGAGCACGATCTGCACCCGGGTCGAGTTCAGCGCACGCAACGTCAGGGTCACGCGTGCTGCCACCGCAAACGGCGCGGGTGCGGTTGCGGCCGCGGCCCATGCCGTCGCGTCCGATACACTCGGATCGCCCGGAAAGAGCGACGCCGTGTGCCCATCCGCCCCAACGCCACTCAGCACGATGTCGAACGCCGGTGCGTCGAGCGCACCGACGATTGCATCGTATTCCGCGGCCGACCGCTCCGCATCGATTTCACCGCGCAACCGGTGCACCTGTGCAGCGGGGATCGGCACCTGCGAGAGGAGCGTCTCCGCGATCATCCGGTAGTTGCTGTCGGTGTCGTCAGGGGGCACGCAACGCTCGTCCCCGATGAACGCCGTCACCTCCGCCCATGGCATCGGGTCGTACAGCGCCAGCGCGCGATACACGGATGCCGGCGTGCGCCCGCCGGCCAGCACGATCCGGCAGCGACCATGCGCCGCGACCGTCGCACGGATGCCCGTGGCCAGCAGGTCCGCCACCTGCGCCGCATACTCCGAGGCGTGAAACTCCAACACCTGACGCATGGTCATCGCGACGAGAACTTCGCCGCTTCGTTCGGCCCGTCGCTCCCGGCCGGATAGGGCAGCACCCCCACCGCCCCATCCAGCAGCGGCGTGAACAACGACCAGGCCACCTCCACCTCATCGGCATGCACGAACAACGTCTGGTCGCCACGCAGCATGTCGAGCAACAGCGTCTGATAGGCCTCGGGGATTGCGCTGAACGCTTCGGCGTAGTCGAAATGCAGCGGCAGCCGCTTGATGCGGAACGGCTCCCCCGGCTCCTTCACGTCGAAGTACAGGCTGAACCCCTCGTTCGGCTGCAGCGTCAGCAGCAGCGTGTTGCGGTGCAGCGACTCCTGATGCATCGCGCGAAACATCCACACCGGGGCGCGACGGAACTTCACCTCGATCTCGGTCACGCGCCGGTTCAGCCGCTTGCCGGTGCGCAGGTAGAACGGCACGCCCTGCCAGCGCCAGTTGTCGATGCGGAGCTGGATCGCAGCAAACGTCTCCGTGCGGGAATTGGCCGCGACGCCAGGTTCCTCCCGGTATCCCGGCACGTCGGCACCGTCGATCTCGCCGGCGAAGTACTGCCCCAACACCGCATCGGCGGGCGTCACCGGCGCGATCGCACGCAACGCCTTGGTCTTCTCGGCACGGATGGAGGCAGCGTCCATCGCCCCCGGCACCTCCATCGCCACCAGCGCCAGCAGCTGCGTCAGGTGACTCTGGACCATGTCGCGCATCGCGCCGGCGTGCTCGTAGTACTCGGCGCGCCCCTCCACCCCCAGAACCTCCGACACCGTGATCTGCACGCTCTCGATGTGGTCCCGGTTCCACAGCGTCTCGAACATGGCGTTCGCGAACCGGAACACCATCATGTTCTGCACCGTCTCCTTGCCCAGATAGTGATCGATGCGGTAAACCTGATCCTCGGTGAAGAACCCGTGCACCGTCGCGCTCAGTGCGCGTGACGACGCGAGATCGTGTCCGAACGGCTTCTCGATCACGAGCCGCACATGCGCCGCCGGCGCCGCCAGTCCCGCCTCCCCCAGTCCGGTGATCGCAGCGGGGAAACTTTCCGGCGGCAGCGCCAAGTAGAAGACGCGCTCCGCAAATGGGCCATCCGTCGCCTCGAGCGCATCGATCCGCTCGCGCAGCGTCGTGTAGTCGGTCGGCGTGCCCTCGCCGAGTGTCTGGCCGAAGAACGACGCCTTCGTCCACGCCGTCACGTCGGCGGCCGGCGCGATCGACTCGCCGACGGCCTTCCGCCCGATCGCGCGGAAGACCGTATCGGTGAAGTCGGGTTTCCGCGACAGGCCCAGGATCACGCACCCCTCCGGCGTCATGCCCTGCGTGTGCAACTGGAAGAGCGCCGGGATGATCTTGCGGCGTGACAGGTCCCCGGACGCACCGAAGATGACGAAGAGTGCGCGTCCCGGCGTGCCATTGCTCACGAGGTCGGCTCCACCTTGATCGCGTGCCCGCCGAACTGGTTGCGCATCGCGCTGAGCAGCTTGTCCGAATACGAATCCGTGTCACGCGAGCGCAGCCGCTGCAGCAGTGAGAGCGTGATCACCGGCGCCGGGACATCGAGGTCGATCGCCTCGGCCACCGTCCACCGCCCTTCGCCCGAATCGCTCACGTACGGCGCGATGCCTTGCATCGTCGGATTTCCGGCCAGCGCGCGTGCAGTCAGGTCGAGCAGCCACGATCGCACCACGCTCCCATGCCGCCACAGTTCGGCCACCTGGGCCAGGTCGAGCGACAGCTCGGCTTTGTGCTGCATGATCGAGAACCCTTCGGCGTACGCCTGCATCATGCCGTACTCGATGCCGTTGTGGATCATCTTCGTGAAGTGCCCGGCGCCGCTCGGCCCCACGCGGCCCCAGCCGCGATCGGCACCCGGCGCGAGCGTCTCGAAGATCGGCTGCAGCCGCGCCACCGCCGCCTCGTCGCCACCGATCATCAGCGCGTAGCCCTCCTGCAGCCCCCACACACCGCCGCTGGTGCCGACGTCGACGAACGTCAGCCCCTGCGACGCGAGCGCGATCGCGCGTCGCTGACTGTCCTTGTAGTTGCTGTTGCCACCGTCGATCACCGTATCGCCCGGCTCGAGCAGGGCCGCCAGCGCCACGATCGTGCTCTCGGTCGGCTCGCCGGAGGGCAGCATCACCCACACTGCCCGCGGTGCCACGAGGGCACCCACGAGCGCGTCCAGCGAGCCCGTCGCCGTGGCGCCATCCGCGGCCGAGGTGGACACCGCCGCCGCATCCTGGTCGAAGACGGCCACCGTGTGCCCGCCGCGAAGCAGACGCGTCGTCATGTTCGCGCCCATCCGTCCCAGTCCGATCATCCCGAGCTGCATGCTGTCCAGAGTGCTGAATTGTATGCGCGGCAGGTCGCGCGTGACCACTGGCCTGCGCAGCATAGGCGAACGCTCACGCCCCCTCAAGCGATCGGGGGATGCCGGCAGTGCCCGCGCTGCCGTTGTGCTTGCCGCCAGCGATGCCACAGATTCGTAGTGCCGCCGGCCGCGCACGGTCCGGCGCCGTCATCAGTCTCCGCCCGAAGTCTCATCTGCCCGTGACGTCCAACGTCGTCCCGACCCCGCATCGGCGCACCGCCGCGCTCCGCCTCCTGGGCTGCTGCTGCAGCATGCCCGGATGAAACATCGCCGCTGGTCGTGGCTGCTCGTCCTCGCCCTGCTGGCAGGCCTGCCGTTCGCCGCCCGGAGGGTCGCGTACGACATGGTCGAGCGGAATGGCCTCATCTCACAGCCGGTCGGCCCCGAGACCCCGCAGCAGTTCGGCGCCCCTTTCACGCGATTCAAGGTCACGCGGGGCACCTACCAGCTCGACGGCGTGATGGTCTCGGCCGGCGAAACAGCGCCGCTCATCGTGATCTTTCATGGCTCATCCGAGTCCGTCTCGTACTGGGCCGACGTGCAGGCCTTGTTCCATCGCGCCGGCATCTCCAGCTACGTCTTCGACTACTCCGGCTTCGGCAACAGTGGCGGCGAGCGAAAGGCCATCGTCATTGCCGAGGACGTGCGCCAGGCATGGCGCGACGCGGCGATCCGCTTCCCGAACGCCCAGCGACGCCTCGCGCTCGGCTACTCCCTCGGCTCCGGCTTTCTCGTCCAGGAGTTCCCCGGTCTCGTGCCCGAAGCCCAGGGACTGGTGCTCGTCGCGGCGTATGCGTCGGCGCGCGAAGCCGCCGTGAACTTCGGGACCATCCCGCGGTGGGCCGCCCCGGTGCTCCCCGACCTCTGGAACACGGTCGAGAACATCGCGGCCGTGCACGCACCGCTGTTGCTCGTCCACAGCGCTGCCGATCAGCTCTTCCCGATCGGCATGCCGCGCCGGATCTTCACCGCCGCCAACGACCCCAAGGCCTTCGTACGCCTCGTCGGCTACACCCACGAGGCGGGGCACCTGCATCCCGATGGCACGTACTGGGCTGCCGTCATGACCTTCGCCCAGACGGGCGCGCTTCCCCAGTCGACGTTCTGACGTCCTCGCGCCACCGCATCACCGCATCACCGCGCCACCGCATCACCGCGCCACCGCATCACCGCATCACCGCATCACCGCATCACCGCATCACGCTGCGACCGGGGGCACCGGCGCGGCAGCAGATTCGCTGTTCCACACCGCCAGATCACGCACCACCCGCCGGATCACCATGAAGCGCTTCGCCTCGAATCTCACCGTCCAGGTGCTCGCCGCGATCGCACTCGGCGTGCTGCTCGGCGCCGTCGATCCCGAGCTCGGCAAAGCCATGCGGCCGCTCGGCGACACCTTCGTGAAGCTCGTTCGCATGGTCATCGGGCCGATCATCTTCCTGACGATCGTGCTCGGCATCGCGAACATGCTCGACCTCACGAAGGTCGGAAGGGTCGGCGGCAAGGCCTTTCTCTACTTCGAGATCGTGACCACCATCGCGCTCGCGATCGGCCTCGTGATCGTGAACGTCACCCGGCCCGGCGATGGGGTGGACGTGTCGGCGCTCACCAAGGGTGACGTCTCGCAGTACATGAAGGCAGGCGACGGGATGAAGTTTGCGGACTTCGTCAGCAACATCGTTCCCGCCAGCATCGTCGATGCCTTCGCGAAGGGCGAGATCCTCCAGATCGTCTTCTTCGCCGTGCTCTTCGGCGTCGCACTCACGGCCCTTGGCACCGCCGGCAAGCCGCTCGTGGACGTGCTCGACCGCACCTCCGAAGTCTTCTTCCGCATCGTCGCCCTCGTCATGAAGGTGGCACCGATCGGTGCATTCGGCGCGATGGCGTTCACCATCGGCTCCTTCGGGCTGCGCACGCTGATCCCGCTCGGCCGGCTCTTGCTCGACGTCTACCTGACCATGGCGGTGTTCATCTTCGTCGTGCTGGGGCTGATCTGCCGCGCCTATGGTTTCCGGCTGCTCGAGTTCCTCCGCTACATCCGTGAGGAGATCCTCCTGGTGCTCGGCACCAGTTCCAGCGAGGCGGCCCTGCCGCGCATGCTCGCGAAGATGGAGCGCTACGGCTGCGACCGCACCGTCGTCGGCCTCGTCATCCCGGCCGGCTACTCCTTCAACCTCGATGGCACCTCGATCTACCTGTCGATGGCCACCATCTTCCTCGCGCAGGTCAACGGCATCGAGCTGTCCGTGAGCCAGCAGATCAGCATCCTGTTCGTGCTCATGGTCACGTCCAAGGGCGCGGCGGGCGTGACGGGATCCGGGTTCATCGTCCTCGCCAGCACGCTCAGTGCAATGAAGGTGATTCCGGTCGAGAGTATCGCGCTGCTGCTGGGCGTGGACCGGTTCATGTCCGAGGCGCGCGCCATCACGAACCTGATCGGCAACGGGGTCGCCACGCTCGTCATCTCGCGCAGCGAGGGAGCGTTCGACGACGACAAACGACGCGCGGCCATCGCCGCCATCTGACGGAGCACGACGACCATGCCCGATCGCTTCATCGAGAAGTCGCGCGCGATGCTGCTCGACGAATGTCTCCCGAAGATCCGCCTCGCCACCCAGGCCCTGACCGACGACGACACCTGGTGGCGCCCCGTCCACGGCTCCAACAGCATCGGCAACCTGATCGTGCACATCGAGGGGAATGCGCGACAGTGGCTGATCGGCGGCGTCGGCCGGCAGCCAGGCACACGCGACCGCGACGCGGAGTTTGCCAGCACCTCCGGCGGATCGATCCACACGTTGGTGGATGCCCTCACCACCACCTTCCTCGGGATCGACGCCGTACTGGGCTCGCTCACGTCGGCGACCCTCGACGAGCCACGTGTCATTCAGGGCGAGAACACCTCGGTGTTCGATGCGGTCTTCCACGTCGTCACCCACGTGAACCTGCACACCGGGCAGATCATCCAGCTCGCCAAATGGCGCGCCCCCGGCACCGTACGGCTCTACGACGCGAGCGGCACCGGCTTCACCCGCCTCTGGCAGCCGACGCCACGACCGCGCTGATCCCGCGACACATGCCGGCATGCATGACGGGCCGGCCACCGCGTCGGTGACCGGCCCGTCGCACTCCCTGCACCAGTCAACTCAATACGTGAACTGCACGCCCGTCGTCAGCAGCCCGTCGAACTTCTTGAAGCGGTCCGTCAACGCCGGCGTCCCCGGGTCGAGCGGCGGCGCGTTGTTGAAGTTGACCAGGTACGAGACCTTGATCCCGATGCGCGCCGAGAGCGGCGCCACCAGCGACGAGCGCGACGTCAGCAGCCAGGCCTCCGTCGCCGTGAAGTTCGGCGTCAGCGTCGCCGTCTGCTCGAAGTACGCCACCTTCGAGAAGTTGCGCCGGTACAAGCCGTCGAGGTTCCCGACGAAGTCGCTGGTGCCCGGCGCGGTGCCGACGAATGTCCGCTGGAGGGCACCGATGCCGGCCGAGAGCTGCAGCTGGTCGGTGTCGGTGTCGAGAACCTGATAGCCGACGCCCACACCCTCGTTGAACAGGCTCGTCAGACCCGCCGGCGTGTTGCGCAGCGCACCCGCCGTCACATACAGCGACCACCGCTTCTGCAGCGTGCGGTCCAGACGCACCACGCCCTGATAGAGCTCAGCGTTCGTCAAGCCGTTGGCCGTGCCGCGCAGCGCCGAGGCACTCTGCGAGAACTTCCAGTTCGTGAAGGCATAGCTGTATCGCTGGCCGAGCGAGACGGTCATCACTTCCTGGTTCCCCTGGCTCGCGGCGAGCGAGAAATCCCCGACGAACTCGTACGGCGGCTTTGCGGCCGCTTCCTGCGCGCTGGCGACGCCCGCACTGAGAAGAACGAGTGCCGAGACGCGACGAATCACATGCATCATGTTGCTGACTTTCCTTGATTGGGTTTGCGTTGAGAAACGAGCCACAGCAGCACTGCAACGACGAAGAGCGCGCCGACCACCGGCAGCAGCAGCGCCAGGGCTGAGGTCACCAGCGCGCCCAGCAGTTCCCCGGTCGAGACGACGGGATTGGCGATGCCACCAGTCGCGGCGCTGCTCTTGAGCCGCAACAGCGACGTCGCGCCGTGCAGCAGCCCCGCCGCGCCCCCACCGCCGATGATCGCGATCCCCCACGACAGCACCGGCGGCAGATCCGTGATGGTCGCCGCACTCGCCAGGACCCCCGCGATCACCGCCGCCGGCGCCGCCGCCAGGTCGAGCGCGTTGTCCAGCCACGGCACGTAGTACGCACCGACCTCCAGCACCGCCGCCGTCCCGAGCGCGACCAGCGCCGGCACCGAGAGCAGCACCGCAAAACTGTCGTTCAGCGGCAGCACACCCAGCCGACCCGCCACGCCGAGCGCCAGCAGCGGCACGAACACCCGGAAGCCACAGGCCGCAGCCACACCGATCCCGGTGAGCACACTCAGCAATGCCTCCACGCCACACACTCCTCTCACCACGTGAGCATTAAAACTAACTTATAAACAAACGTTTTCCAGTCATCGGACGAGGTCGTCCGATGCGCTCCCATCCCGATCCGCCATATTTGCCGCGTGACCACATCAAAAGACAGCCTCGCGCCGCTCGTCGGCGTCGTCATGGGCAGCGCCAGCGACTATCCGGTGCTCGCCCCCGCCGTGGCCCTCCTCGAGGAGTTCGGCGTGCCGCACGAGGTCCGGGTCGTGTCGGCCCACCGCACGCCGGACCAGATGTTCGCCTATGCCGAACAGGCGCGTCCACGCGGCATCCGGGTGCTCATCGCCGCGGCGGGCGGGGCCGCACACCTTCCCGGGATGCTCGCGGCCAAGACACTCGTCCCCGTCATCGGGGTGCCGGTTGCCGCCACCGCGCTGGCCGGAATCGATGCGCTCCTCTCCATCGTGCAGATGCCCAGGGGCATCCCCGTTGCGACGGTCGCCATCGGACCACCCGGCGCCGCCAACGCGGCCCTCCTCGCGATGCAGATGCTCGCTACCACCGATCCCGCGCTGCACCAGGCGCTGACCGTCTGGCGCGCCGCCCGCACGCAGGACGTGCTCGACCATCCCGACCCCCGCCCCACCGCATGACGACGATCCTGCCTGGAGCCACCATCGGGTTCCTCGGCGGAGGACAGCTCGCCCGCATGTCCGCCCTCGCCGCCCGCTCGATGGGATACGGCGTGCACGTGCTCGATCCCGACCCCGACTGCCCCGCCGCCGCGGTCGCGTCGCACGTCGTCACGGCTCGCTACGACGACGTGCCCGCCGCCATCGCCTTCGCTCGCACCTGCGACGTGCTCACGCTCGACATCGAGCAGGTCGCGACCGACGCCATCGCCGCCGCCTCGCTGCACGCTCCCGTGCACCCGGGTGCCGCACCGGTCCACATCATCCAGGATCGCGGCCGCCAGAAGGAATGGCTGCAGCAGGCTGGTTTTCCCGTCGCACCGTTCCGCGTCGCGCGCACGCCGACCGAGGTCGACGCTGCGTATGCCAACCTCGGACGCAGCATCGCCAAGACCACCAGCGGCGGGTACGATGGGCGTGGCCAGGCCCGCATCCGATCGGCCAACGACCTCGCCGCGGCCGGGGCGCTGACGGCCTCGGCGACGGTCGTGGTCGAACAGTGGATCGACCTCACCGCCGAACTCTCGGTGATGGTCGCCCGCAGTGCCGCTGGCGAGATGCGGACGTTCCCGGTCTCGTGGAATCACCACGACAACGGCGTGCTGACCTGGGCCATGACCCCTGCGCCGGTCAGCGACGCGACCACTTCAGCCGCCGTCACCCTCGCCGCCGCCATCGCCGCCGAACTGGGTGTCGTCGGATTGCTCGCGGTCGAGCTGTTCGTGACGAGCGACGAGACGCTGCTCGTGAACGAGCTCGCCCCGCGTCCGCACAACACCTTTCACGCCACCGAGCGAGCCTGCCTCACGAGCCAGTTCGAGCAGCAGGTGCGTGCGGTGTGCGGCCTGCCACTCGGCAGCACCGCGCTCCTCTCGGCCGGCGCAATCGTCAACCTGCTCGGCGACCTCTGGCCCGGCGGCGGTCAGCTCCCCGACTGGCGTCGGGCGCTCGAAGTGCCGGGCGTGCGGCTGCATCTCTACGGAAAGAAGGTGCCCAAGGCTGGTCGAAAAATGGGGCACCTCTCCGCCGTCGGACCCACTCCTGAAGCGGCGCGCGACGCCGTCCTCGATGCGTACGCCCGCCTGCTCCCGCACGGACGGTGACGAGTGCGCTGACGGTGCCCTGAGCGGTCAGCTGGGAGGCAGGTTTTTGCGCGAGGTCTCGACGCCGGTGTGTCGGAGGCGGCTCACCGCCACGCCGACCATCGTGCCCAGCATCGCCGGCACCACGGCCAGCAGCGTCGCGACGGGATGCTCCACCGTGTACGGCAGGGCCTGGCCGGTCACCTGAGAGACGAGGTGCGCCAGCGGCACCGACATGCCGAGCATCAGGCCGCGGCGCCACGCGCCATCGGGGTGCCATGCCGCAAGAAAGAAGGCGGCGGCAAACAGCACCCCGACCGATCCCTGTACCTCCGTCGAGCGCAGGTCCGTGACCCCCGCGACCACACCGGCCACCATCGTCAGCAGCAGGGCGAGCGTGCCTGTCATCGCGAATCTCCGGGTGTGGACACCGGAATATCGCGCGCTGTATCGCAATGCGACACGGCGCCCTGTCCCGATCCGGCCCGCCCCCTCACCTTTCGGCCATGCCCCTTTCCCCCCTCGTCGCCCATGACGCGCTGCGACAGCGCCTGGGCAGCGCGCTTCTCCGCGGCACCATGCCCGGCTCGCTCCTGCTCCACGGTCGACGCGGGGTCGGCAAGCAGCGGCTCGCACTCTGGCTCGCGCAGTCGATGCTCTGCGCGGCAGCGGCGGAGGCGCGACCCTGTGGGCAGTGCCAGGCCTGCCGCTATGCCGGCGACCTCACGCACCCGGACTTGTATTGGTTCTTCCCCGTCCCGCGCGCCGACGTCACCGACTGCTCTCCCGAAGAGGCGCTGGCCGTCCTGCGCGGGGCCATGCGCGACAGGGCGCAGCGCGACGGGCTCTGGGGACCATCCAGCGGCAGCGAAGGGATCTTCGTCGAGATGATCCGCTCGCTGGTGAAGGCCGCTGCCACTTCGCCGGCCATGGCGCGCCGCAAGGTCATGATCCTTGGTGACGCCGACCGGATGATCGCGCAGGAGGGCAGCGATCAGGCCGCCAACGCGCTCCTCAAGCTGCTCGAGGAGCCCCTCCCCGACACCACCCTGATCCTCACCACCAGCGAACCCGGCGCGCTCCTGCCGACCATCCGATCGCGGGTGATTTCGGTGCGGGTGGCGCCGCTCGCGCCGGCCGAGATGCGCGAGTGGGCCGGCCAGGACGCCGTGCGGGCGAAGATCGGCGCACCGGACGCGACGGTTCTCGAGCGCGCGTCCGGGGCGCCCGGTGCACTGCTCGGCGGCACGGCGCACGAGGCGGCAGCGGCCCACGTCGCCGCCTGGTTGAAGGCGCTTCGCGGCGATGCCTCCGACCGCTTCGCCGCCATTCTTTCGGAGAAGCACTCCGGCGCCCGGGGCGCGTTCGCCGATGCGCTGGACGCTCTGGAGGGCACGCTCCACGCTCGCCTCCAGCCTGCCGTGGAGCGGGGCGGCGCCGACGCGCTGGCGCTCTCGCAGGCGCAGGACGCGGTCGAGGCTGCCAGGGAGCGGACGACGCACAATGTGAATCCGGCGCTGATTACGTCCGATCTTTTGAGACAGCTGCGCGCACTGGGGGTAAACGGATGACCGAACCGGGACTCAGCCACATTGACAGTGCCGGAAATGCCCGGATGGTGGATGTGTCCGCCAAGCCCGACTCCGATCGGATTGCGGTCGCGACTGGAGCGATCCGGATGGCACTGGGTACCTTTCATGTCATCCGGACGCAGGCCCTCCCCAAGGGCGACGTGCTGACGGTGGCGAGAATTGCAGGGATCCAGGCCGCGAAACGGACCGGTGACCTGATTCCACTCTGCCATCCGCTGCTGCTTCGGGCAGTCGATGTATTGCTGGAGATGGACGAGACGCTTCCCGGTGTGCGTGCGACCGCGACGGTGCGGACGATTGGCCCGACGGGCGTGGAGATGGAAGCGATGTGTGCCGTATCTGTCGCACTGCTGACGGTATACGACATGGCCAAGGCGGTCGACCGGGAGATGGTCCTGGGCGACGTCCGGGTGGAGGTGAAGGACGGAGGGCGCTCGGGATCATGGCGCCGTCCGCCGCAGGGTGCCGAAGGCGCGCCATGATCGGCGCCCGAGGGACCCATCGATCAGCGATGCGTTTCGCCCGGTACGTGGCGGAGTGTTTCGCGCCACTGGCGCTGACGCGCCGGATCGCCGCAGGCAGCATTCGCGGACTCCGGCTGTGGCGCGCCCCTGACGCGAGGGTAGCAGGACCATGAATGACTTACGTGGCACGTACGTGCACCGCGGTGACTCCGAGCGGCTTCGCCGCCGGTTCCGACGCTGGGTGATAGCAGGAGGGGCTGTCGCTGTCGCCCTGGCCGCCGGACGCCGTCCGGTGGTGCTCGATGCGCGGGCCGAGGGTGCCCGGCCGCGCGCCGCTGCAGGAGAGGAGGCCCGTGTCGTGACCGTGGCCGACCGGGTCGTCGCCGCCAACATTGCCCGCCGCGCGACACAGCGGCTGCAGCGGTGGAACCGGATCTACACGCTGTCGCACCGCTGGATGGTCGACACCGAACTCGCCCGAGCCATTCATGATGCCGCAGTCGAGGCGGGGCTCGACCCCGAACTCGCCTTCCGCGTCGTCAATGTCGAGAGCCAGTTCAAGGAGCGGGCGACGAGCCATGTCGGCGCCGCCGGCCTGACGCAGGTCATGCTCCCGACCGCGCGATATTACGACCCGAAGATCACCAGGGAGAAGCTGTACGACCGGGAGACGAACCTCCGGATCGGTTTTCGTTACCTGCGTGACCTGCTCGACGAACACCGGGGCAACGTGAAGTTGGCCTTGCTCACCTACAACCGCGGCGGCCTCGCCGTGCAGAACGAATTGGCCATGGGGCTCGATCCGTCGAACGGGTACGACCGGAAGGTGATGCGAGGCTACAGCGGTTCGGCGCGCATCAAGTCGGCAAAACTTCGCAGCAACGACTGACTGGCGTCCCGCCCGAGGTGGCGGCCATCGCATGATGGGTGCACGACGAGGGAACGCTCGGATCGATCGCAATGATGACGAAGGGCGCCGCCGGCAGGATCCGGTGGCGCCCTTTTCGCGTCGTTCCCTAGCCCCAATGCTCTTCACATACCGGCGAGCCCGGATGTTGGTTCGTCGTTCGTCGACCGCACTCGATCCTCGACCACATTCGTGAACAGCATGAGAGCCAAGCCGCATGACGGGGTTCCGCACTATTTCACGGCCTCCTCAGTAACGATCTGCACGTCTTGGTCGGCATCGCGCGTGAGGTGCCGTCGTCGCGAGCGGAGCGCATCATTACTCATCGTGTGCTTGCCCCAACGGGGCACGACGCGTCTGCGGCTGGAGCGCACGTATGCCGCGCGGAGCTCGTGCAGAATGGTCCGATGCCGCTGCGCCAGACCCTGAGGGGGGAATGGCCGCCCGATGCGGCAGCGTGCGACGGGAACCCGAACGGCATGCGTGAACGGGAGAGTGTGTGGGTCCCGCGCGTGGGGACGTGCGCCGAGCGCCGCCTCGTGCATCAGCCGACTGAGATCCCGAGTGTCCACGCGGAAGCCGATCCGGACCTCGCTCGCGAATGGCGCGCAGGTGCCGGGCTTCCGATGATGCCCACCGGCAACACCGATGCTGGCACACCGCTCTCCTTTGCTTGGTCACGCTGTACGTGGACGGGCGGCGAGCGGGGCTCGCGCGGCTCACCGCGCTGCCGGCGCAGGATCCTGCGGCACTGGAATTCTACCGCTCACCGCGCGAGGTGCCCGCCGGATTCCGCCGTGAGGGGAATCGCTGTGGCACTGCCCTGTTCTGGTCATTCGGAGATCGGTGAGCCATCGCGGCGAGCGGGGGGCTAGTCCTGGCGACCCGCCATTCCTTCCGTCGGGACCGCCTGCGTCCTCGTCTCGGGCGTCACGAAAGCGGCAGGTCAGCGTTGCGTCGCCGGCCTGGGCTTCGCCTTGGCTGCTGGCCTGCGTGCCGGTGCGGACCCGGCCTTTCTGGCAGGCTTGCTGCGCGACGCGGCGGCCCGGCTGCGGCTGGCTGACGCACGCGCCGGCGTCGCCGCCCGGCCACGGCGGGCAGACGCGGCTCGAGGCCTGGCGGCACTGCGGACGGATGCCGATCGGGCCGCAGGGCGTGCAGTCGGCGCGGCCGTGCAGGACCGGACGGTCTTCCGCTTCCCCTTCACGCGCACCACGCGAGAGGTGCATCGCTGTGTCCCGGCCGACGCACTGGCGCCGCGCACGGACCGGCGGGCCGCTGCCACCGCGGTGCCGGATGGCCGCTTCACCACCAGCACTTGCCCCGACCGCAGCCGGTTGCCGCTGATCCCGTTGAGCCGGCGGAGCTGCGCCACCGAGACACCGGACCGCCGCGCCACACTCGCCAGCGACTCACCTCGCTTCACCCGAACCCGAGTCGACACCAATGCCCGCTGCGCACTGCCGAACCGGGCAATCGACGGGTCTGGCACATCACGCGCCGCCGCGACGGCCAGCGCCGTCGGCACTCGCACGACGGTGCCTGCCGATACGCGGCCGCGCCGATCGAGTGACAGCCGCGGGTTCATCCACCGCAGCGCCTTGACGGGGATTCCCGCCTCGTCGGCCAGCGATTGCGCGCTCCGAGCCGGCGCCACCCGCACCTCGCGCCATCCCCGCCGCTCGGCATCGGCCAGGGCGTTGAACGCGGCTGCGAAGGTCGCGCTCGTGCCGAGTGGCACGCGCACCTCCGTCACCTCGCCCGGCGGTGTCACGCCGCGGATGAAGTGCGGGTTCAGGTCGCGGATCTCGTCCATCGTCGCTCCAGACGCCTTCGCCACTGCGCCCAGCGCCATGCCCCCAGCCACCAGCACCGAGTCGTACTCGAACGGGGCAAGGGTGTCCACACGCAGGCCGTACCGCATCGGCTCCTTGGCCACCATTGCGGCCGCGATCAGCTTCGGCACGTACGCCTTGGTCTCGCTCGGCAGATACCGTTGCTCGGCCAGTGCGAAGAAGCGGTCCTCGCCCTCCGAGCCGTCCAGCGCGTCCTCGAAGCGCTTCAGGCCGCGCGACACGCGCCCGGGCCCCCCGTTGTACGCCGCGGCGGCGAGGTACCAGCTGCCGTAGGCGTTGTGCAGGTCGGTGAGGAAGTCGATGGCGCCCTCGGTCGCGCGCATCGGATCGCGCCGCTCGTCGATCCACCAGTCCACCCGCATCCCGATGCCCTTCGCCGTCGGCGCCATGAACTGCCACATCCCGACGGCCGCCGCCTTGGAGTAGGCGTGTGGGCTGTAGCTGCTCTCGATCAGCGCGAGATACGTCATGTCCTCGGGCAACCCGGCCTCGCGAAACCGGCGCCGCAGCATCGTGTCGTACCGGGTGCCCCGGCTGATGCTGCGCTGCATGTATTCGCGCAGCCGACCGGTGAAGATGTCCACGTACTGCGTGACCATCTCATGGGCCTCGTAACTCCGGACATCGATGTCCCAGGTGACCCCGTCCGGTACTTTCGGGCCGGTGCCAGCCACGGGCGCGGCAGGCACGCCGTGGAACAGCGCCGCGGCCCGCACCACCACCTCCGAATCCGTCACGACCGGTCTGGACAGACGCGAGGCGGTGTCGGCCATGACGACCGCGCGGGCCACCGTCGGCACGGGCGCGATGACCGGATCGGGCCTGGCGGTGCAGCCGGCGGCAACGAGCAGGACCGCGATCGGGGAAAGACGCATCACGGGGTGTTTGGGATGGGAAACGAGCGGGAGCGAAGCTTTCGAGTCTAGCCGTTCCGCAGAGCCATGGAAACCGACCGCGACCGCCCAGACTCGGCGCATCCTGACCAGGTGGTCGTCGGCCGGCGTCGTCTCGGATCCGACGCGCTGATGGACACGACGGTTGCCCACGCGCGCCGCCGGCCGTAGCGTCGCAGATGCTTTCACTCCGCAGTGTCGTCACCTTCGCGCTCGCCACCGCCGCCGGATGCGCGCGCCACACCGCACCGAGCACTGCCGCAGCCCCCCCCGACGGGATGGAGGCAGCGATCCTGGCGCGCGAGGCCGCGGTGCCCGGGGCCGTCGTGCGGGTGGCAGCATTCCGCCTCGATGGGACGGGCCCACGCCTCATGCTCCGCGCCGACTCACTGGTGCACGCCGCCAGCACGATGAAGGTGCCGGTGATGATCGCCCTGGCGCGGCGTGACGATGGCGATCGGCGCACTCTCGACGCGACGATGCCACTCACCAACCGCTTCACCTCGATCGTGGACGGGTCGCCCTACACCCTCGGACGCGGCGATGATTCCGACGACAGCGTCTACGCCCGCGTCGGCCGCGACGTGGCCGTGCGCTGGCTTGCCACGCGCATGATCACCCATTCGAGCAATCTCGCCACGAACGCGTTGCTGACCGTCATCGCCCCCGATTCGGTCACGGCGCTGATGCGCGCACTCGGCGCGTCACGCATGGTGGTGCGCCGCGGCGTCGAGGATACGCCCGCTTTCCGCGCGGGTCTCAACAACGTCACCACCGCCGGCGACCTCGCCGCGATCATGGCCGCCATCGCCACCGACCGCGCCGCCTCACCGGCCGCCTGCGCCTGGATGCGCGAGGTGCTCTTTGCGCAGCACTGGAACGACGCCATCCCCACCGGCCTCCCGCCGGGCACGCGCATCGCGCACAAAACCGGCAACATCACGGCCGTCGAACACGACGCCGCGATCGTCTACCCGGCGTCCGGGGCGCCGTATGTGCTGGTCATTCTCACGAGTGGGGTGCCGGACCCGGCCGTCGCGAAACGGCTCATCGCGGACGTTGCGCGGATCGTGCACGCGGCGCTGCCCTGACGTCGGTGGCGGGCTGAGATCGTCGACTCCGTTCACGCGCAGCAGGGCGGAGCAGCGAAGGGTTCCATGCTCCTGGCGAGCGTCGGCGTACGCTGCGCGCCAAGCGGTCGCGCGGCGAGCGGTCGGGACGCGAGCGGTCGCGCGGCGAGCGGTCGGGACGCGAGCGGTCGCGCGGCGAGCGGTCGGGACGCGAGCGGTCGCGCGGCGAGCGGTCGG
>Ga0105048_10002094_pt1 | contig 32217 bp, 17 predicted proteins | sample MAT05_FD_78382 | JGI IMG/M metagenome (GOLD analysis project Ga0105048, IMG submission 78382) | Freshwater microbial communities from Lake Fryxell liftoff mats and glacier meltwater in Antarctica - MAT-05 | ecosystem: Environmental > Aquatic > Freshwater > Ice > Liftoff microbial mat | place... | reverse complement strand
GACGCTGATAGTGGTTTTTTTCTTTACAATTATTCTCAATTGAGTGAAGTCTTAAATAAAAAAGAAAAGGAAAAGAAAAAAACCATTTTGATTGGAGTCACATTTGCCTTGCTCGAATTTGCTGAGAATTTTCCTCAAAAATTGCGGCATACCATCATCATGGAAACAGGCGGCATGAAAGGTCGTAGAAAAGAAATTACGCGCGGTGAAGTACATGTAATATTAAAAAATGCGTTTGACAATCCTGCTATTCACAGTGAATATGGAATGACAGAGCTTATGAGCCAGGCTTATTCAACTAAAGGAGAGTTGTTTGTCTGTCCTCCTTGGATGTGTGTAATGGTAAGGGAGACCGACGATCCATTTGCAGTTTCGAGACACGGAAAAGGAGCATTAAATATTATAGACTTGGCTAATTTTAATAGTTGTGCATTCATTGCCACGAGTGATCTCGGAATTGTAGGTGTGGACGGCAGTTTTCAAGTTCAAGGTCGCATGGATCATTCTGATATACGTGGTTGCAATCTCATGATTCTATAGCCTTTATCTCAATCAAAAGATAAAACTCAGTTATTTATTTAAATAATTAAAGTGATTCTACAAACTTATTTAAGTCTTTGTAAACAATGAAAAATACTTGGGTGTAAACGTCTCTGCTCTCACGGGTTATGATTGTTTAGTCGAGTTTCATGATTTCCTAAACAAATAGCCCATGATTGCAACCACAGGCTATTGTTAAAGCCTGGCACAATTCTTAAATCGTTGGGGTTATATCGCCCTCAGCAAAAAATAATTTTTCTTGCCGCGTTGTATTACTATATAGTTGCCCGCGAGTAAATCTGTATTGGAAATAGTAGATTCCGCCATGGCCCTGGTCTTATTTATGCTAATACTATTCTCTTGAAGTGCCCTTCTTGCTTCGCTATTTGATGGTAAAAAGCCTGATTTTACTAGTACCTCTGAAATACCGATGCCGGCATTTAATTCATCCAAAGAAATTGAACCGGTTGGCACTCCTTCAAAAATTTCAGCAATACCTAATTCATTTAACCCTTTCAAATCGTTTGATGTGGATTTCCCAAACAATATTTCCGATGCCAACATCGCAGTTTTGAGGTCTTCTGTAGAATGAACTCTTTGAGTTATATCCTCTGCAAGCGCCTTTTGTAAGATTCTTTTTGAAGGGTCTTTGGCTTGTTCAACCTCAAGAGCTTCAATTTCCTCGCGATCTTTCATTGTGAAAATACGGATGTAATTCGCCACGTCAGCATCACTTGCATTCAACCAAAATTGATAAAATTTATACGGCGATGTTCTCGATGCGTCAAGCCAAATATTGCCACCTTCTGATTTACCAAACTTAGTACCATCTGCTTTTTTAATAAGTGGCGTTGTAAGCGCAAATGCTTCACCTCCAGCTTTTCTTCTGATAAGTTCAGTACCGGTGACAATATTTCCCCATTGATCGCTCCCGCCCATCTGAAGGGTGATTCCGCTATTTTTCCACAAATAATAAAAATCGAATCCTTGAACCAATTGATAGCTGAATTCGGTAAATGACATACCCGTATCCATTCTACTTTTTACACTGTCCTTCGACATCATATAATTTATAGTAATGTGTTTTCCTACATCTCTAATAAAATCGAGAAAACTCATTCCCTTAAACCAATCGTAATTATTCACAATCTCAGCACTATTGTCTCCACAATCGAAGTCCAAAAATTTACGAAGTTGAGTTAGCTGACATTGCTGATTGTGTAATAAATCCTTTTCACTGAGCATATTTCTTTCAGTAGACTTCCCGCTTGGATCACCTACCATTCCCGTAGCTCCCCCTATAAGTGCAATGGGCTTGTGACCGCAACGTTGAAAATGAAGCAATGTCATCACTTGCACCAAATTTCCAACACCCAACGAATCAGCAGTGGGGTCAAAACCAATATACCCTTTTGCAACGGCTATGTTGAGCATTTGCTCTGTACCAGGCATCACATCATGCAGCATCCCTCTCCACTTAAGCTCTTCAATAAAATTCTTCATAAAAACAATTTATAAATGCAAAAATAGAATCTCTTGGAGCCGAATTGTATTTGAACGCTCAATTTAAGAGATTTAATAAATATTGAAAGTCTAACTTAAAGAACCGGAACCAGCTTTTCCAACTGCATTCCACGCGAGCCTTTTATGAGTATTGTGCTCGCGCTTAAGTGTAGATTACTCAAATGTTGCTCAGCGTCATTTCTATGTGTAAATACCGAAACATTTTCTTCTGAAATCACATCTGCGTATACCGGACCTATAAATATGCCATTGAGCTTAAGCTCTTTAGTCTTCTCAAACATTTTGCGGTGTTCTTTAGCACCGTGCTCGCCCAATTCAAGCATATCGCCTAAAATAAAAAATTTGTTAGGGCTGTCCTGTTTCGATAAACTCACCAAAGCATGTTCTGTACTTGTAGGATTTGCATTATAGGCATCCATAATAAGAGTATTGCGCTCAGTAGGCACAATTTGAGAGCGATTGTTACCCGGTTGGTATTCACGAATCGCAGCATGAATTGCTTCTTCATCAACTCCGAAAAATTTGCCAATTACAATTGCAGAAGCGACATTGTAAAGATTATATGCTCCGGCAAGATTCGTATTTACAATTATTGCGGCTGTTGCGGATCTATAATCATAGCTCAGCGTTGGACTTTCGCTTTGAATATTCACTTGAAAATCCTTTCCTCCAAAACCATATTCGATTCGAGGTATTCTTGAGGAAATTTCATCAAGTGGAAAAAGCTCCGTATTCACAAAAACTTTTCCTCCAGTTTCATTGATATAATCAAAAAGTTCCTTCTTGCCCTTTTTTACACCTTCAAGGCCACCAAAACCTTCGAGATGAGCTTTTCCAATATTGGTAATCATTCCAAAATTTGGCTCTGCGTATTGACAGTAACTTTTGATTTCTTCTTGATGATTTGCGCCCATTTCAATAACAGCTATCTCACAATCTTGAGGAATCGAAAGCAACGTAAGTGGCACACCGATTTGATTATTGAGATTGCCAATGGTTGCAGTGACCCGGTACTTTTTAGTAAGGACGTCGCGAATAAGTTCCTTCGTTGTGGTTTTTCCATTGCTTCCAGTGATAGCCAAAAATGGGATTTTTAGTGTTCTGCGATAATCGCGAGCAAGTAGCTGCAATGAAGTTAGTGTATCTTCGACATGAATGATACGATCATCGTTTGAGTTGACATCTTCATCCACCACAGCAATGGCAGCGCCTAATTCAAGAGCTTTTAAAGCAAAAAGATTTCCGTTAAAGTTGTCACCTTTTAGCGCGAAAAAAATACTTTGAGGTTCTATCCGTCTTGTATCTGTAGAGACTTTTCGTAATCTCAGAAAATGATTGAGCAGTAAATTTTGCATTCATTAAAAATAATAAGCCCCAATTGTTTCCAACTGGGGCTCAAATTATATTCTTTAAACAATCTATGTTTTATTCTCTTCCACCAATACCTGTAGGGCTGCCCACTCTGTCCATTGCACAGCGGAAGCCAAGGGTGGACATTGCTCTGCGTTCATCGAGGAATCTGCGTGTGCCGGGAATTGTGTAGTACGCGCGGTCTCTCCAGTTACCGCCTTTGTAAACTCTTGCCCTGTTGTTTATTAGAGTAGTTTGTCCCCAATCGTACATTCTATTTTGATCTTGCTCACGGTCTGAGTCGTTGTAAAAAATACTACTGTGGAAGTCTCCATCTTCATAGTCAATATAATCGGCCTTTCGGTAGTTTCTTCTGTCTATGTTTTCCTCAACATTCACATCACGTTTTTTAACATGACCGGGGGTTTCATCGATATAATCTGACATTCCATCTCTCAAATCAGGAGCTTCTGGAGCTTCGCTGTCTGTGATCAAGTCCATGATTTCTTGCATTATATCTTGCGCCTCTTCTTGTTTTCTTTCCTTATCTTTTTCGTCAGCTTGTCCGGCTTTCGTCAATGCATTGTCGATAAGTGTCCCACCTACAGGAGAGATACGTGTACCGGCTTTTTTTTGGTACTCCGTGAAGAAGTATGTTACACCGGAGATGTCATATATGTTTTTATCATATTTATCAGCAAATGTTCCATCACTATTCAAAACACGGGTCTCATAAACGTTACCTCTGAATGGTCTGAATTCGCTTTTATCTTCTGCGGAAAGTGGTCTATAAACATCCATTACCCACTCCGACACATTACCTGCCATGTTGTACAAACCATAGTCATTTGGAGGATAAGCATAAACAGGTGCCGCGATGTCAGCATTATCATTCAGATAACCAGCAACTCCCATCATATCTCCAGATCCGCGAACGAAGTTGGCTCTGATAGTTCCAAAGAATTTACCCCCGTTGTCGTCATTACGGACATAGTGACCGTTCCAAGGATACGTCCTGCGATCTGTGATCAACTCTTGGAATGAGTTTCCTATAAGACCAAGCGCGGCGTATTCCCACTCGGCCTCCGTAGGTAGGCGGTAACGAGGAAGAAGAATACCGTCTTCTTTGCGCACGTTTCTAACACCAGTTCCTTTTGGACTAAAATCCTTAAGACCACCACTACCGGAAGCATCTCCGGAGTATTGACCGCTCAAATAAGTTTCAGTAGTGAAGTGTTCTTCGTCGGCCTGACCAGTTGGATTGTGAGCGAATAAACCTTCACGAATGAGGATTACTTCATTTACACGATCCGTTCTCCAAGCGCAATAGTCGCTAGATTGCAACCAATTGACACCAACAACAGGGTAATCTGCGTAAGCGGGGTGACGCAGATAATTTTCTACATATGGCTCGTTGTATTCCATTTTTTCGCGCCATACCAACGTATCCGGCAAAGCGCGATTTATGATCTCAGGATAGCTATCGCCGTATACTAAACGCAGCCAATGAAGGTAATCGAGCCAATATTGATTTGTGACCTCAACCTCATCCATGTAGAATGAGCTGACAGTGACTCTTCGCGGGATGTTGTCCCACTTGAAGTTGACGTCATCTTCTACGCGGCCCATAGTAAACGTGCCACCTTCAACCAGTACTAAACCGGGTCCGGTTTCCTGTTCAATATATTGCGCACGTTCGAATCCGCCGTTGGATTCATCGTTGTATGACCAGCCTGTTGCGCCACTTCGCTCTCCTCCACAGGAACTAAGTATAGCAATTGACCCAATGGCAGCAAGAATGCTCAGAGATTTTGAAACGTGATTCATGATTTCCTTGATTTGGTTTATGCGGGGGTAAAGATATTACATCCTAAACTAAAAAGATGGGCAAGCTATTGTGCGGAACTTCTTTCTTTTCTGTCTGCAGTCAAAATAAATACCGAAAGAAACCTCGTGAGAGCCTCCTGTTGAGGGAGTTAACTCCGAAATTGTTATGTCATAACTATATCCAAAACGAAATACATCTGTTTGTATACCAATTGTTCCAATGAATGAATCTCGATATTTCTCTCCAAAAAGAAGACCTCTAAACCAAACACCTGCTACAAGTGGGCCTTTGTTTACATAAAGACCGAGATTTAATTGTTGAAATTCGCCTTGTCTGCGATAAAGAACATTTGGAGACAACTTGGCATCCCCATCCTTGTTTTTCTTTTCAATTGGAATTATTGCTCCAAAGTGAGCGGTGTATTTCATAGGGAGACGACTAGTGCCCAAGGTAAGAGATTCATTAGGCTCATTGAGGTGATGCACAGCAAAACCACCATAAACCTTATCGCTAAATCCTAGAACACCTGCTGAGAAGTCTACTGCTCTAACCGCTTCATCGCGAGGTACATCATTTGTTTCATAAATGAATCCCTTTCTAGGATCAATCATATCTCCAAAAGTCAATTTACTCCAATCGAGTGCTTTTTGTAAGTATGTAGCTTGCAGGCCTGCTTTGATGGAAAACTTTCTGGAAATTGCCTGTTGATATGAATAAATGCCGCTAAGCGTGGTGGTATTCAATGTTCCTTGGGCCGCTCTATCATGCATAACCATAATGCCAAGACCACCTTGCAGAGTTTCTACGTGTTGGTCATAACTGGCACTGGTAGTGACAAAAGTTCCTGATAATGACGGCCATTGAATGCGATGGTTCATAACTAGTCGCGGACACCTGTTGGTACCTGCAAATGCAGGATTGAGATAAAGTGGATTGGCGTAGAACTGAGTAAACTCAGGGTCTTGAGCCTTTGCCTCTTCAACAGAAAAAATGCAGCAGAGAGTAGCTAGAGTGAATAGTAAGCTTAAACTTTTTTTCATTCGAAACGATTTTCAATAGGGTAAAAATACGAATAGCAATATTACAACAAATGCCGTTATCTTAATTTTGGCGGTGTTGCAATATTCAGACTAATCATTTGTTAATGCCGTTGCTTCTAAAATATAATTTCTTTTCATGAGCGCTATTAAGAACACATTACTGATCATTTTCATATGTATTGCTTTTGCCTCTTCAAATGCAATAGCAGGTGAAACTGTACTTATTCAAAAAAAGTTACAATGGAAAGATTTAGAGTTAGGCAGTAGCCGGGAGGCAAATATCCTTGATTTTGTCGATGCAATGCACATTCAGGCCAATGAATTTCTTCCTATTTTTGTATACAGACAAGAGTTGAAATCTTTTTCAATCATTCAGTCAGTGAACTGGATAAGCACAAATCCTGTGAGCTTGGATCCTCGTCAGGTCGGTTTTCCTGACCTAAACTATGTAACGACAGACTGGCAGATTGAGAGCGAAATCTCCGACGGCGGTGGCACTTCTTACTTGGTTGTCAAAATATTACCAATTAGAAAGTCCTTAAGTGGTGGTTATGAGCGACTGCTCGATTTAAATCTTGAAGTTCGTTTAGAGTCCGCTGTAAAACCTGCAATTAGGGATCTAAATTTTGCTGAAAATTCTGTTTTAAGCTCGGGTATTTGGTACAAAATTGCAATTGCCAATGATGGGATTTATAAAATAGATAGATCATTTTTGAGTCAATTGGGAATCAATACGGACGAAACATTAAATCCAAACAACATCAATATTTACGGCAACGGAGGTCAATTGCTTCCTATGGAAAATTCTGCAACTCGCTATGATGATCTTCAGAAATGTGCTATTTATATAGAGGGAGAAGGCGACCAAAACTTTGGCAATTCCGATTTTATACTTTTTTACGGCAAAGGTCCAGATACATGGAAAGCAACCGGTGCTGCTAACTCGCTCCCATCAAGATGGGTACATGACAAACACTATTATTCAGATTCGGCTTATTATTTTATCAGAACCGACGATACGAATCCAAGCCGTATTCAAAATGTGAATCAAAGTGAACTTGCTGCAACTCATACCATAAATAAATTTCAAGACTTTCAATACAAAGAAAACGACATTTATAACTTAGCGAAATCTGGAAGGGAATTTTTTGGTGATCAATTTGACATCAATACAGCGGCGAATTTCCCGTTCAATTTTCCCAATATTTCGACCACAGACCCGGCTTTTTTTGAAACCCGTTGTGCAATACGCTCACTAGGCGGTGGCAGCAGTTTTAAATTTAGTATTGGGAACAGCATAGTAGAAACAGAGACTATTACGACGAGTGACGGGGTAATTGCGCCATTTGCAGCGATTAGAAGTAGGTCTCTTAGTTTTACGCCTACCACTGCAAACACTGTTGTCAATGTTGTTTTTGACAAGTTCAATAGCAATTCGACCGGCTGGATTGATTTTGTACGAATGAATGTGACACGTTTGATGACGATGTCGGGTAGTCAGATGAAATTTAGAGATACACTTAGTGTGGGCTCAGGAAATGTGGGATTGTTTCAGCTTGCATCTGCTGGCACTGTCAAAGAAATATGGGACATTTCGGACTACACGCAACCGACACGAGTGCCCTTTAATTTGACAGGAACTTCAGCCGAATGGAAATTGACTACCAATGGGCTTCGTGAATTTATAGCTTTTCTGAACTCCGGATATCTCGTACCTACTCCGAAAGGAGCCGTGGTCAATCAGAATCTACATGCATTAAACGACGTAGATCTTGTGATAATAAGCTCACCTAGATTGCTCAGTTCTGCACAAGAAGTTGCTGAAATACACGCTGCCGAGGGCCAAACAGTGGCGCTAATCACATTACCCGAAATTTTTAATGAGTTTTCGAGTGGCAATCCTGACGTGACTGCCCCCCGCATGCTAATGAAAATGCTTTATGACCGCGCAGCCGGTGATGTACAAAAAATGCCTAAAAATCTTTTACTTTTTGGAGATGGAGATTATTCTGCAAACAAAGGAATGGCAGCACAATTGGGCAACAACGTAATGGTCTTTGAATCGGACGACTCTTGGGGACCAACAACCTCCTATGTGAGCGATGATTATTTTGTTTTTCTGAGTGATGAAGACAATGGTGAAAGTGCGAATTTGTTGGACGCAGGTGTTGGCCGCATTCCTGCTTCAAATTTGTCGGAAGCGCAATCTTATGTTTCAAAAATAAGAAGTTATATTGCAGAAAACACTGCCAACGATGGAGGTGCTGCATGCTTAGGAGAAGCGATAGCATCACCCTTTGGCAATTGGCGAAATACCGTTGTGTTTGTATCTGATGATCAGGATGGAAGTGGAAATGGTAATGAAGGCATTCACTTGAGTCAATCTGATTGGCTTAGTGATAGCATTCGTGCAAACCACCCCGAATATGACATTGTAAAAATCTACATGGATGCTTTCAAACAAGAGTCGACGCCAGGCGGTGAGCGCTATTCAGAAGGGTCAGAAAGCATAAAAAGAAGAGTTGAAAACGGAGCATTGTTGGTAACGTACATAGGCCATGGCGGCGAAAGAGGTTGGGCGCACGAAAGAGTGCTAACCATTCCGACCATTGCCGGTTGGACCAACAAAAATAAACTGCCGGTTTTCCTCACTGCGACATGCGAACTTGCTAGATATGATGATCCGGAGTTTAATACTGCCGGAGAAATACTTGTAATGAATCCCAATGGAGGCGCCATAGCAATGCTTACGACAACTCGTATCGTATTTTCTGGTGATAATTACGAAATGGACCTTGCATTCTTCAAGCATGCTCTTTTTGATCGTGACATTCCGGATTTGACATTGGGAAAGATAAACCAGCTTACCAAAAACAACGTTAATGACAACAATTACAGCAAACCTAACTTCAGTTTACTTGGAGATCCGGCCCTGAAAATGGTCTATCCGCAATTTGAAGTTTATACAACACAGATCAATGGACAAGCACTTGAATTATTCACTGACACATTAAAAGCCCTACAGGAAGTTGAGTTTTCAGGGTTCGTGGGCAATAGTTCGGGAGAAAAACTCACAAATTTTAATGGTTTTATTTATCCTACAGTATTTGACAAACAAACAGTGGTATTCACTCAAAACAACGATGGGGGAGGTGTTCAGAACTATGAGACGTTCAACAAAAATATTTTTAGAGGAAAAGCCAGTGTGAATCAAGGAGACTTTAAGTTTAAGTTTATTATTCCCTATGATATTAATTATACCGTTGGTCCGGGCAGAGTGAGTTACTATGCAGTTGCAGGTAACCAAGATGCGCATGGTTATTCTGAGGACTTTAAAATTGGAAGTTCTCTCAATTCAGCCCAATTGAATACGATTGGCCCAGAAATATCTCTTTATATGAATGATACCACATTTATATCAGGCGGATTAACCAATGTTGGGCCAATTTTTATTGGGCGACTTAAAGATGAGAATGGCATCAACACCGTTGGAAATGGCATTGGCCATGATTTGACAGCTGTTTTGGATCAAAATTCATCGAACCCTATTGTGCTCAACGATTATTATACCACCGATACAGACACCTATCAAAGTGGAGAAATAAGATACCAGCTCAATGATCTTGCTCCGGGAGATCACAACATTACCCTCAAGGCTTGGGATGTGCACAATAATTCCTCAACTTCAACGTTGGACTTTCTTGTCGCTGAGAATAGCCAAATAGCTTTGCAGCACGTACTAAATTACCCTAACCCATTCACTACCAGCACCCAATTCATGTTTGAGCACAATCAGGCTTGTGAGTTGTTGGATGTGCGAATTCAAATTTTCACCGTGAGCGGAAAACTAGTTAAAACGATTTTGCAAAATGTACATCAAGATGGTTTTAGATCTGAGCCAATTGCCTGGGATGGATTGGACGATTTTGGTGACCGAATAGGCAAAGGCGTATACGTGTATAAACTAGAGGTACGTAATCCAGAAGGAGCAAAAGCAGAGCAGTTTGAGAAATTGGTAATTCTAAAATAAAACCTTATACTAATTACTGCCGTATATTAGCGGTCCCTTTTTGAAATACAAAACATGTTGAAATATCGTTTTTTAATAATCAGCACTGCTGTTTTTCTTTCATCACAGAGTTACGCTCAGTTAAATCAGGGTGGTAACCAAACTGTAAGAAGCACATGGCAATTGAATACCATTACCACGGCAGTTCCATTTTTACAAATCACACCTGACTCAAGGTCTGGAGCGCTTGGAGATGCTGGCGTAGCGTTAAGCCCAGATGCCAACGCCACCTTTTGGAATCCGGCTAAGTTGGCGTTTGCAGAAGAGGACATGTCGGTCTCACTATCATACTCTCCATGGCTGAGAGCGTTGGTTAACGACATGAGTCTAGCTTACTTGAGTGGATATAAAAAAATCAGTAAAAATCAGGCTGTCGGTGGATCATTTCGATATTTTACATTGGGCAATATCACATTTACAGACGAAGTAGGAACCGTAATTCGTGATTTTAAGCCGAATGAATTTGCAATTGACGCATCTTTTGGACAAAAATTTGGCAACAATCTTAGTGGAGGTATCGCTTTGAGATTTGTAAACTCCAATCTTACCGGTGGGACTAATGTGCTTGGGGCGGATAGCAGACCGGGAAGATCCCTTGCCGCTGATGTTTCTGCATTTTACCATTCTAACAAGATGGATATGGGTGGCAAAGATGCACACCTTAATATTGGAATGAACATCTCCAACATTGGCAATAAAATGCGTTATACCAATAGCGACCAACGTGATTTCATTCCAACCAATTTGAAATTGGGAACTGCTTTGATGGTAGATATGGATGATTACAATCAATTAACTTTTACGGTTGACTTTAACAAACTACTTGTTCCAACCCCACCCCGATACTCTATTGGTGGTGACACAATCGTTGCAGGTTTGGACCCCAATGTTGGCACCGCCACAGGAATGATTCAATCCTTTTATGATGCTCCCGGAGACGTTGATAATGAAGGAAATATAATTAGTGGAACGGTCTTCAAAGAAGAACTTCGAGAAATAAATATTGGTGGTGGATTTGAATATTGGTATGATAAACAATTTGCCTTCCGTACCGGATATTTTTTCGAAAACTACACTAAAGGAAATCGTCAATTTATCACGTTGGGTGCAGGATTAAAATATCAAGTCTTGATAATTGATATTTCTTATCTCATCAGCACAACACAACAAAATCCACTCGCGAATACATTGCGATTCTCTCTTAAATTTAACATGGGCCAAGGCTCTAACAACTCTGCTGACGCTAATTGATCCGGAATTAAATGCAGATAAGAGTGGGTTTTGGATTTGATGTTCATCAATTAACCACCGATCGCGATTTGTGGATTGGTGGTGTTAAAATTCCTTACTCAAAAGGTGCGCTTGGTCATAGTGATGCAGATGTATTATTGCATGCAATTTGCGACGCAATTCTAGGTGCACTAGCTCTTGGGGATATTGGCATACACTTTCCTGATACTGATCAATCATTCAAAAATATTGACAGCAAAATTCTCCTCGCAAAAACAGTTGAACTAATTCGCTCTAAAGGTTGGGAGATCTCGAATATTGATTCAACACTTTGTCTTGAAAAACCAAAAATTTCGCCATTCATCGGCGAAATGAATAAGGCAATTTCAACTGCTGCAGCTATCAATCCGGATCAAATATCCATCAAAGCTACAACCAGCGAAAAAATGGGATATGTTGGGCGTGAAGAGGGTGTAGCTGCTTATGCAGTAGCTTTACTTACCAAATCAGAATAAACTGCATTAACACTTATGGGTGTGAGTAGTTTAAATTCTTCAATTCAAATTGACATGGAAAAAATACTACTTGAAACACATCTTGAATGTTATGACAATTTAGAGTTGCTTTCGCATGATGAACAATTGCTGATGCATGAAGCGGCAAAGGCAAAAGACAATGCTTATGCGCCATACAGTAAGTTTATGGTTGGTGCAGCATTGTTACTGGGCAATGGCGAAGTGATAAGAGGTAATAACCAAGAAAATATGGCTTATCCAAGCGGACAATGCGCTGAGCGGGTTGCATTTTACTTCGCCGGAGCCCAATATCCTGGAATTACAATTTTAAAAGTTGCTATCACAGCAGCCTCGTCCGAATTTCCAAGCGATCATCCGGTGGCACCTTGTGGCGCTTGCAGACAAGCAATGTTAGAGTATGAAATGAATCAAGATGTCGCAATTACCCTCATTATGAAGGGTACAACAGGCAAGGTCTACCGCCTAAGTGGTATTAGACAATTATTGCCTTTGTTTTTTCATGAGGGCGGGCTGAAGAGTTGATATTAGAATCTTTTAATAATTGCTTTAAAAAACAGAATTACAAATTGTTATAGTAATGTCGTAGCTACATTTAAATAGAGCTATGAGGGCTAATAGACAAAAAGTAGGCTGCAATCTTCTGCAATGCCCATTGTGATTGACCGTGCTCAAATCATCATTTTCACAATTTCAAAAAGAGCAGAATGGATTAGCATAAAAAAATACATCAATTGAAGCCATCGATTAATACTTCGACCCAACAAAATAAGCAACCACACATTAAAAATTATACCCACAACAATCGAAAGCAGTTGGTAAGTAGAATAATCTGATGTGACATCTCCGTATCCGCGCGTGACGGAATAAGACAACCACCAATTAATACACAAAAATGAAAGACGAGAAACAATCGTGTAGAGAAGAAAATTCTTTAACTCACTCTCCATAGAATAGACATTATCAATGACAATATCATTATGAATTTGTTGATCGAGTATTCCACTGTTGACCATCAAATCATCGGATTCTCCTTTTGGATCAGGGCCATATTCATTGGCGCCTTCGTCGCCTCGAGTCAATGCCAGCATGAGATTGTAAATGGGAACCAAGCTGTACCAACCGCTTCGCCCAACATCATGCATGCGTTTGATTATTTGAAGATACATGAGGCCTGTCAAAACCAGAAATATCGTTACCCTTTCTCCCTCATCTTCATTTCCTTGAACTGCTGTAAGAAATATAAATCCGAATTGGGCTAAAAGAATAAGTAACCAGTAAAACCAAAATCTACCAATACTCAATCTTCCTCTAGCGGACAAAAAAAGCAGAGTATTTGATGTCTTCATTTGTTTTTAAAATGTTCATGTAGAATTTATTATTCGATTTGGTCAAATTTATCATTTTACGCCGACTATGCAAAAATAGACACTCACATGTAGCCATTTGCCTTCATGCGCCCGTCCTTTGTTGGAGTGGCAAAAGCCGTTGAAAAATTAGCAAATCGCTTTGGGTTATTTAATAATTAAAAGTTATATAATCTCGTATTGCTAATATTCGTGTATTTGTGGTAACTTTTCAAGTGCCATTAATATAATTCTTTTTGGGGCAACGAATGCACGACTGGCCTCGGCTCACTTTTTAATAAACTCCGCAAAGTGACGGCACTAATTAAGACTAAATCGCAGCGCAATACCTGTCGAAATATTGGTAGTTGGAAATGAAATCGAAATCTTCGGTTTATTTATTTGGTGATCGTAAAAGAAACGAACAGTCAGCTTTTCACTCACTGCCATATCTGCGCTCGTTTTGATACTCCACAAACGCTGACCGGCAGTTGGCTGACTTTGCTGTTCTACCATCTTTCTTATCAATGTTACGTTATCTCGAATCGTAAGATCTGCTCTGAAGTTAATTGTAGTATTTTTGAGCAATTGAATTGGCAGTTTGCTTCCTTTTTTACGTCCAATTGGATTAGGAACTTCATTGATTTTATATCCAAGTCCAAGGACGATGCTATTGCTTTTTGTTTCAGTTATTTGGTAGTTTGTTAGTCCAAGGGCGACCATTCGATCACGTTTGTATTCTATTTTTATTTGAGGCTCATTTGTTTTTTCCTTATTCTTACGTTTTTTGGTTTTGAGAGTCATATCAAGACCAATTGGTGTGATTTGTTCGCTAATACTTATAGTATTAATCAATCTTTCAGAGATATAGTTTACTTGCTCACTTTGATCGAGAGCAGTAGGCAAACCTTGTGCATTTTCTTCGTAAGTAAGATTACTCACGTATGCTGCTGTGATAAGCGACCTGTAAGAATGTTTCAGATTAAACTGCTTAAAATATTTTTTTACCGCGGCAAGTTTTGACAAGCCATCATAGGTGATAGTCCAATTTGGACGCACTTTAGTTTGAAATGGGTTGGTCGATTCTTCGCCAGGTTTTCTTCCAGTATAAGCTGCAATGAATGCGGGAATAACTACATCCTGAGCAGTTGGTCCCCATCCATTGTAGAAGCCATTGGCTTGTGGAGCGGCGTCGTTGTAGTTTAGATCATTTAACCTTGATGAGAATTGCAAACGATAGTCGAGGAAGTTTTGGAAAGTTGTGCTTGTCCATCCATTGTCTTGTTGATCTTTGACAAAAGCTGTTGGCCAAGAATTGATAGTGGCCGAGAAATTTCCTGTCTCTATAGGTGAATCAAAAACATACTCCCCTGTTTGGTCATCAATTCTAAAGAAGCTGGTTAAGTTTCTACCTTCGGTTCTATTGGCTGTAAGTTCTAGTCGGAAACTCTTAATAGGTTCAAGATTGATTTTATAGTTCCATGTTTCGCTGTATGTCTCGTTGTATTGTGTGTTGAGGGTTGGTAAGCTGACCAACCAGCCTTTGTCTGCGGCATTCAGAGCAAAGTTTTCACCAGTCGGATTACCCCACACATCCGTGTTCTGCTGCCCGGCAACAAAACCCCACCCCGGGCCATCAAATTGTTCGTCCAATCCAAGAATTTTTGGTGTTCGATCAAAACCCGGCAGCGCCATTCCTTCGGTTCTCGTGTAACTACCTGAGGCATTTCGGACCATCATTAAGAACCTCAATCCTAGATCAAGTGGATTAATCTTTTCGACCTTTTCCTTCTTCTCAATTTCTTTTCCGAACGCATCTTTCTCCGCGGGTTGCTTAGGCTTTTTAGAATCCGGTTTTTTGCCGGAGTTTATTTCTTTCAACTTTGGCACTTTGTTGTATAGCGTTTCCAAATTTGCTTGCACACCAAGTTGAACCTGTCTGCTATTTTGAACGGTTCCTCCAAGAGAGTCTTGAGTAAAGGGAGCACGCTGCCAGCTATAGGTTCCGGCATAACGAGCATCAGAACTGATAAAGTCGATTAGAGGGAATTTGTCAAATGGCAGTTTGTAACTCAAACTAACATTGTGATTGTAATTAGTTGTATTTCCACCCTCACGGATGTTGCCCCACACGGTATCTTTATATGCTTGATACCAATCAGTATCTTCTTTGTCGATCACTCCGCGAGGTTCACCAACCAAACCAATATTGTTTGCCGCGTAATCAAACTTAAGACTCTTCGTAAGATCGTATTTAAAAGTGTATTGTCGACTCCAATTCCATGTTTTTTGAACCTGAGTTTGGATTAGAATATCGCTAAAAACACCAGTAAGTTCAAGCGTATTGTTTCTTATTCTGCTGGTCTCGAAACCACGATTCATTTCAGTGTGGAAACCTATTTGTTTATAGCTAGGAAAGAAGTTAAATTCTTTGATCCATTTTAGATATTTAGAATCTTTAATTATTGGAATTTTTGCAAATGGTCTAATCTCCTTTGGTTTATTTTGGAATGAATAATCGAATGCGCCTTTATACTGCTTGTTTAATCTCCAGTCTATATTTATATCTCGGTGATATTCTTCGTTATAAGAATATGTAACGGAGAAATTCTTGATATCATAGAAATGATCCTTTTCCGGTTTAGCCGCTGCTGCTGTTCCTCCTGTAGACTCGCCAGGTTTGCCGTCCGGAGGTTTTGCTTCTGCATCTTTCGCCGGATCTTTCTTTGGTGATATTCTAACATTGGTAAAGTTGATACTTCGTCGTTTAACGTAGTCCTGCGATTTCTTTCGCAGTGGTTTGGTAACATTAGGTAGATCATTCAACTCCAAATCGGGCTGAAGAGGACTGAATCTTGGTGTGCTAACCGTTTCTGAGTATCCAACATACATTGGCACTTGTACGCCCCAATTTTCAGGGAAAAATTTACCAAGTTGCAGGGTAGAATTGGCATCAAGCCCCATGATGGTTTTTTGTTGCCTTTGCTGAACTCGTTGTTCCAGTGTTCCCCATCCTGGAGTGGAAATATTACCTGCAACGGCCACTGTAGCGAAGTCTGCAAATGTTGCGTTCATTCGCGCAATTGCTGCCCAACCGCCCGTGTCGTCAAATTCGGAAAGGCGCAACTCATTTATCCAAACTACTGCACATTTAGCATTTCCATCGTCGGTGGATTCAAATACATTTCCAACTTTTTTAGGATTGCGAACACCAATCATCAAGACTGTGACATTTGCAAGGTTTGGATTTCCTTTTACCGTTACACGGGCATTACCAATAACTTTAGAATACTCTACTAGATTTGAATTGGTGCTGGGTCTTCCCGCTTTGAGTTCTTGGAGATCCCGTAGTAGAATATCAAAATTATTTTCTTCAGGCCAAATTTGATCATCATCACTAGTATACCAAGGAGTGACTTTCATTGGTAATTCGTACTCATAATAATTGTCATTGAAGTCAGACCCAAGACGAACAAATACAGTAACATCGTTATCAGTTAAATTGGATTGAATACCTTGTGCTTCGGCATGCGTAAACATTCTAAGACGTTTGTATTGACGCATATCGAAGTTTACAGTTCTGAATGATGCACGAGCATCACCGTCTTTCAAATTACAAACTTGGTATTCCAAGGATTGCTCATTGAGACTGCGCAAGTTTGCACTGGCCACGTCTTGTTCTCTAATGATACCTGGAGGAACCACATATGGAACAGGATCTCTATTACCATTTTCTTCGATGTTTACCGCTGCGATATTAAAGATAGTTGGTTCATCGTCGTTTGGCTCTGTTTCGTATGGGCCTTGAAGGTTATTGGTATATTTACGCCATTCTCCGCGTACCAATTCGAGACGAGCAAAACGTAGAGTAATGGGTTCGTTCCAGCCTTTGAGAAACATACGCATGTATCGTATAGAGCGAAAATCAGGTATGCCACCTATTCTATTTTCAAATTCCTGAATTGGCACTTTAAATTGATACCAACGAATTTTTCTGTCTTCACCGTTAATAGTAGTTCGTGTGGTCTCAAAACTATCTGTAATGTAATTGTCACCAATATTTACTTCACCAAGATCATTAGGACGAAGACTGACTTTATACTGAAAATAACTCTCAATTGTATTCAGAGTAATATCCTGATTGATGTCTTCATTATTCGGAATTGTAGTTGCTGCGATTGGATAACCATCAGGAGTTGCTGTATTAGCATTGCCTTCATAAGAATTAAAAAATTTATACCTTTCCAATGTATTTAAACCAGAGCCATCAGCCTCCGAACTTCTGAAAAAGCGATAATCATCGCCTGATGGGTCATTAAAATAAGCTGCAAATGCAATCGGATCGAGAAATCCTTGAACCGAAGAAAGCCAATCAGAAAAGAACGTTCGCTCCGAGTCACTAGTAAGACCGTCTATCCCGATATCTTGTTGGACATAATTTCCAAGCGAGTTATCGAATGCGTTAACCACGTTAAAGTTCTGAGTGTTTGGAACATTTCCCCACACTGTAGGCTCCGGCGGTCCTACGCCATTGTTAGTTGTAGGGAAATCATTTTCATAACTCCACTTCGTATCATGCAACACATCTTCTGACACGTTTCCAAGGTTAAAATAAAGATCACCTCCGGTTTGATTTTCTGAGTCCTCGTTAAAAGGGTCCATCATCCAAAACTGAATAAACTGAACGTTGCTTGCTTCAAAATCCGTAGTGGTCAAAGCACGCTGAATTCCCCCCCATCTTGAGTCAGGTTCTGCTAGAGTTCCATCCGTATTAAGACCTTGTGACATGTCAGTTCCAAGAGGCTCTTCATAATTATACGGACCTCTTTCGGCAGGATAATATGAAAGGTCGAGAGTAGCTATGTTGGGCGGGGTGCCAGGAGGAAGCTGACGATTGGGGAAAACCTCTGCTTCTAAAATCTCACGCATTCGGTGATCACTTTGCATGTCTGCGGTGATGTTGCTTGGTGTTAGTCCCGCGTTTTGTCTAAAGAATAAGGGATCTAATATGTACCAACTAAGGAGAGATCTATTGTAGTTAGCCTTAAGATCGTCGATGAGAGAACCTTCCGGAAAAAGACTTGGCTGCAATCCTGGCGCGCTTGCCAAAAACCATTGATTCAAACTTCTAAGATCGATAATACTTTGGCTACCCTCGAAATCGTCCAAATATGCATTTCCATCTTTTGAAATGGCGCGGCTGTGTCCAGGAAAAAGCTTGGCAGCTTCGGCAGACATTGTGATGTTCGATTTAGCTTTTGACTCAACGAAAGGAATTCCATCCACAAGTCTTGTCAGGAATGGTGCCTCCTTTTGATAGTTTGCATCTATACCAATGGTAGTGTTATTAACAGGTTCATCACCAATATTCACTTTTTGTGTAACGGGCCGTTCACGCAAATTGAGCAATGTAGCACCGACTGCGAGATTATCGTTAAATGCGTAATCGAAACGGCTACCCATCATGGTTCTAAATTGAAGATTAAACAACGAATTACTTTCAACAGAAACCTTGATGGGTTGTCCGCTAGTGAGAACCCCTTCGTTGAGAATTCTTACTCGACCAAGGTTATAATCAACTGTGTAATCGACACCTTCTTGAAGTCTAAGACCACCGGCAGTAACAGCAACAGCGCCTTGAGGAATGTTAAGGGCATTCAAAGAAATTTCTGAGCCTGCTGAAGATTGATATTGACCTTTAATTCTAAATCTGTTGAGATTTGGAAATAATATTTGTGCTGCAGTTTTCGTGGAGTCATAAAGCGGTTGATATACAATCTGTGAAACAATCTGATCGGCTTGCTCAGAATTGCCCAATCCGTCTCTAATCTTTTTTGCAAGATGCTCGCCAAATGGTTCTATCACGGGGAAGAAAACTCTACCTGCTTGTGCATCAATAAGACCACCTTGCGTCGCCGCATTTTGCACGAAGTCAAAAAATCCGTCGGGATATGGCATTTGTTGTGAGTCAATTTTATCAAGATTTAAAACTTGCAATAAAATTGTTCCATTGAGAGGCTCTCGAGGAATAAAATTTTGATTTACGCCAGTTGCCGGATTGTTGTACCATACATCAAGACGAAAATTCTCAGGAGAAATTCCATAAGCACCCAAGCTATAGACGTTTTTCATCATATTATCCCAAAGAGGCGCCGGAGTATTGTTGTTCAATTTTACACGAGTAATAGATGGTCTGATGAGCTTAAGAACTAGTGATTGCGGCGCAGCAAAGCCATCTTGTGAAATACTACCAACTTGAAAAGTTTCTCCGGCAAGAGTATATTCATAAGCCACTGCAAGCACCTCGGCATTGTTAAGGGATTGTTTGAGGGAGATAAAACCAAGGCGTGAATTGTAAGTGTATTCTGATGGATTCAGTCTGCGCATGTTATTCACCTTTTCGAAGTGAGTTCCATTTTGCATTTCGCCGTATTCTGGAGTTTGGGATAAAACCTGGATTGCTTGACCTGTGTTAAGAATGCCATCAGAAAAAGGTGTGTTGCCATCTGTTGCATCCAGGTAAATGTCGTTGTTTAAGTTACTGGGATTTTGCTGCTGGGTGACACCGATGTCAGGTCGGTTATACAAATCACCATCGGCATTGTCCACAAGGTCATTCGAAATATAATCGGGTGCTTCACCGAGATCTGAGAAAGCCACTACGTTTCTTACGTCTTGCGTATTTGCTTGGAGATTTACAAGCCAAACCTCGATACGGGTAATATTTACACCACTTCCAACAACAGGCAAAGATGCCATCGCAGGATCGTATTGCTCGCGGAACCAACCGGACAGGAAATAGTGTCGATTTGCTTCGTAGTTATCTGCTGTGATGTCAAAATTTTGAGCCTGTGCTCCGCCCTGAATATTAATTTCTTTGCGTTCACCTTTTTGCTGCGAGAAAACGGTTGTATTTCTCAGTTTGCCCCATTTGGTTCCTATTTTGACACCAAACAAACTACTGCTACCTTGAATAAGAGTTCCTGTGAGGGGAAGACTAACGTTGCCCAATTCTATTTTTTGAATGATTTGATCCTCGTCGCCAGTATATTCTAACTTCATTTGGTTCTCAAAGTCGAATGTACTTTGTGTATTGTAATTTACGTTGAGCTTCATTCGGGTTCCGATATTACCGACAACATTTAGCTGAATTTTTTGATCGAAGTCAAACGTGGTAATTCTTCGTTGACGGATAGGGATTCTTGGGTTTTCAGTTTTAGAAATATTGACACCAAATGTCAATTCTGCAGATCCCTGCGGGCGAATTTCAATTTCGTTGGAACCAAAAATACCTTCAAAACCTTCGCCTCCCACTTTAATAACTTTAGAAAATTCGCGATTGGCTTCGTCTTCTTCCTTTTGAATTTCCTTCCAATAACTAGTGACATTGTCATCCATTTTATAATCCATATACTCGTCTAAAGTCATGGTGGTGCGCGGTCTGAAGTCCATCATATCGCCGATAGATTGCACAACTTCGTATTGGCCTGTTATTGGATTGTATTCTACTTTATACTTGATATTGTCGGGCAACGGAATAGCAATTCCTTCTGGATCTTCAGTAGGATTAACGATATCTTCATTTGGCCAAATGGGAGTTACAGTAGTGTCGGCAGGAGGAGTTGCAGAGATTGACCTAAGGCGAATGGTTTCCACCGGAAATACGGAATCATTCGCAAAACCCAGCCATACCACAGCAAAAAGCAAGGAGAAGAAACAAAGACGAGCAGCAAAAGAGGTCCAATTTGTCCGGTTCACAATAAAAACTATAGTTGTTTAAGTACTTGCTTGATCAAATCTTCCAGGGCAATTCCAGGTTGCTGCAACATGATTTTATCAAGCACTTTTTCGGTTTTGTTTCTTTCTAGGCCTAGCGAGGTGAGCGCAGCTAACGCCTCAACTTTAGTTGTATTGTGCGAAACTGAAATTTTTTCGAGAACTATTTCTGAACCTTTAGAAATTTTATCATGTAAATCCACAATAATACGTTCAGCCGTTTTTTCACCTATCCCTTTAATGCGCTTAAAACCAGCGATGTCGCGTAAAAGAATCATCTGTTTTACCTCTTCGGTTGAACTTCCACTCAGAACCATGCGCGCTGTATTGGGTCCCACTCCACTTACTGAAATTAATTTTCGGAAAACATCTCTTTCGGTTTCATCATAGAATCCATAAAGATTGAAACTGAAATCGTTGGAGTTAACGCTGAAGTGAGTGTATAGGAGAATATTTTCTTGATCTGGCAACTTACCAAATGTGCCAAGTGAAATATTGAGAAAATAGGCCACACCTCCGCAATCAATTACAGCATGAACCGGGCTCTTCTCCACTAATTTACCTTTTAAATAATGTAGCATCTTTTAAACTTCGAAATCTTATTTCCGTACCTCCCAATTGATCAACTTATGATCATAAGCGCTGTCGGAATTTTCAAAACACACGATAGAAAGCAATTCTTAATTGATGAAAAAGTCACCCACTTTCTAACGAGTGATTTTTATTAAACACTCATTTAAAGAACCAACGGTTGCATGATATCACCAATGTGTTGGTTCTCAACACAAAATCATTGATCAAAGGTTCGTTTTCTGCTTAAAATAAGCTGCTGCAACAGTAGTCATTAAAGTATTAGCAGACAAGAGGGTAAATGCAAAAGTTATTCAGTTTAAAATTGGTAAAGTACCTTCGATTTATTCAGTCGAAATTGATCAAAATTTTGTATAGTGAAGATTACAAATTTCATAATTCCTATTCCATAATACCGCGAAAAAAGTCAAGGTGAGGAAGTTGGCAATGTATTATTTCATTTGCGCATCAACAACTGCAATTCTAATCATGTTCAAAATTTCCCTGACAGAACAGCCCATTTGCAGAATATGGTAGCTTTTTCTCATTCCCAGTAGGACTGGGCCTGTAACTTCGGCGCCCGATATTTCTTGAATTAATTTATAGGCAATATTTCCTGCCGCGAGATTTGGAAAAATGAGTGTATTTACTTTTTGATCTTTTAACCGAGAAAAAGGAAAGTTCTCGGCCAGCATCTGATTGTTGAGAGCGAAATTGGCTTGTAACTCTCCATCAACAATCATATCGGGATATTCTCTATGCAGTATAGCCGCAGCTTTGGCAACTTTTTCTGCATCCTTTCCTCCCGCTGAACCAAAATTGGAATAACTGAGCAAAGCGATTCTTGGAATAACTTTCATCTTTGACAAAGCATCCGCAACTCTCAACGTTATTTCCACTAAATCTTCTGCTGTTGGATCAACGTTTACCGTAGTATCCGCAAAAAACAATGGCCCAGACTTGGTCTCTACAATATACATTCCGCAAACTCTTTTTACTCCTTCGGCCGCGCCGATGGTCTCAAGACCTGGACGAATTACGCGCCCGTAGTTGCGAGTCATTCCGCTAATGAGAGCGTCGGCTTTTCCGGTTTCTACCATCATTGCACCAAAATAATTTCTCTCGCGCATTGCTCTAACGGCTTCAACTTCGGTAAGGCCTTTGCGCATCCTTTTTGCAAAAAGTTTTCGACCAAATTCCTGTCTGCTTGTAAGCCATTCGTCGGCACGAGGGTCAATGATTTCAACATCTTCTAGGTCAAGTTCAGCCTCTAGAATAAGACTTCGTATTTTATCTGCATCACCTAACAATATAGGGATTGCACTAACCTCATCTTTGGCTTGTTGAGCAGCCTTTAAAATTTTATAGTTGTCGCCTTCAGCAAATACGACACGTTTTGGAGCTTTTCTTGCACGTTCAGCTATACCGCGAGAAAGAACGTTATCGCGTCCCATTCTTTTGCGAAGTTCGGTTTGATACTGATCCCAATCCTCAATTTTGATACGTGCAACACCACTTTCAATTGCCGCCTTTGCAACAGCAGTGCTCACAATTCCAATTAATCGTGGGTCAAGTGGTTTGGGTATTATGTAGTCTTTACCGAAGCTTAGAGTCCGCAGATTGTAGGCCTCAATAACTTCTTCGGGTACAGGTAATTTGGCAAGATCTGCAAGTGCTTTCACCGCAGCTAATTTCATTGCATCATTTATACAAGTAGCTCTAACATCGAGAGCGCCTCGGAAGATAAATGGAAAACCGAGGACATTGTTAACCTGATTCGGATGATCGCTTCTACCAGTGGCCATTATGATATCTTCTCGCGCAGCAATAGCGCGGTCGTAGGCAATCTCCGGATCAGGATTTGCCATAGCAAACACAATTGGATTTGCTGCCATGCCCTGAACCATCTTTTCAGTTACAACATTGGCTTGTGAGAGACCTAGAAATACATCTGCCCCAATCATAGCCTCTTCAAGAGAGTTGTCAATATTTTTAGTGGATGCAAATCTGCGTTTGCGATGATCGATATCTGTTCGTTCTGAGTGTATCAAACCCTTGGAGTCGAACATGTAGACATGATGGATGGAAGCACCCAGTTTTACCATCAAATCGACACACGAAAGAGCTGCGGCTCCGGCACCACTAACGACTATTTTAACCTTATCAATACCCTTTTCAGCCAGTTCCAACGCATTTAACAAAGCAGCGCTGCTAATGATTGCAGTGCCATGCTGATCGTCGTGCATTACAGGAATATCAAGAGCGGCTTTTAATTTTTCTTCGATCTCAAAAGCTTCGGGCGCTTTGATATCTTCGAGATTAATACCACCAAAAGTTGGTGAAATATTAATTACAGTATTTACAAACTCATCGACATCTGTTGCCTTCACTTCGATGTCCATTCCATCGATGTCGGCAAAAATTTTGAATAGCATTCCTTTCCCCTCCATTACGGGTTTGCTGGCTTCGGGGCCAAGATTGCCCAGACCAAGAATTGCAGTTCCATTGGAGATAATTGCGACTAGATTTCCTTTTCCAGTGTAACGATACACATCATCCGGATTTGCTGCTATAGCCAAGACTGGTTCTGCAACACCGGGAGAATAAGCAAGAGCTAAATCGCGTTGTGAGCTGTGAGGTTTTGTGGGAATAATTTCGAGTTTTCCCTTGCGACCTAATTCGTGGTAATCTAGCGCTTCTTGTTTTCTAATTTGTTTCATCTTGTCAACTTAAAATGTCGACAAAAATAACTGCACAAGGCAACTTGCGTCCATGTAATTGTACACAAATTAGTGATTGCAAATATCGGTGAGATCAGTTATTCCCAATCCCGAAACTCACCAAATAGAATCAAATTTTATAGTAAAAAATTATTTGAAATCAACACAACATAAACAGGTTACCTATACCAAGACGGTGGATTTGTAATTTTTTTCTTACTGCGATTCACCAGTTTAGAGTTCACAAATTTTAGCGATTACATTGTCATAGGTATCGTTGTTTATTTGAGCTCCAATGAATTAAAACTCTCCAAATGACAAAATTCTACGCATTCACTCTTTCATTCTTTTTATTCTCCGGCATCATTGCCCAAGATTTTACAATCACTGACCCAACATTCGGGATTAATGGCCGAGCTATTATTGATCAAGGCGTTGCCGCTAGTGGATCTGATAATGAAGGAAGAAGGACAATGCATGTTCGTTCTGACGATAAAATTCTAGTTATAGGAACAGGAAAAGAAAGCGGAACAGACTATGATTTATTTGTCGGCAAATTTTTATCCAACGGCATTGTCGATACTAATTTTGGCAACGGTGGCAGCGTATTTATAGATTGTGGAGGAACAGCAGACGTGGCAATGGGATCTGATATTGGGCCAAATGGCGAAATATTTATAACCGGAACATACATTGATCCTTTTGGGACGGGATTCAAAAATATACTTGTGGTCTCTCTAAATGCAGATGGTACGGTGAATACAAATTTCAGTGATGATGGAATTTTGACTTTAAACATTTCTGCAACCAGCACTAGCGAAGGAAGAGATATTAAAGTTTTACCGAATGGAAAAATACTTGTTGCCTTCAGAACCAGCAGCGCCAATTCCAATCCCGGAATCGATTTTGCAGTGATGAAACTAAATGCTAATGGCACATTTGATGACACTTTTGGTGTGAATGGCGCAGTTGTAATACCAGATCCTGTAACACCTGAAGAAGTTTATAAACTTGCAATTCAGGATGATGGGAAAATTGTGCTGGGTGGATTGAAAAATTCGAGTCCTCAAAGCTATCAATTCGTTAAGCTTACTGAAACAGGTGAATTGGATCCAGATTTTGGCACTGAGGGCATTGCGACCCTTACACACAACGACGGCAACATTCCAAATCTCTTTAACTTATCAATCGAACCTGATGGTAAAATAATTGCTGGTGGCAACATTACAATGGGAGTAGGCAGCAGCCTTGCGAGTGTAGTTAGACTTAATCCAGATGGCACACCCGACGAAACATTTGGCACATTAGGACGCGTTAGCTTGGGATTACCTACAACGGCCAGAGCCGTGCTAAAAGACAATTTTGACAATTATTATATTATAGGCACCGATTTTGGAAGTGTAGTATCAACAAAAATCTCTGGTGTAGGCTCGTTGATGAATCTTTTTGGAGTGAGTGGAACAGCAAATTTTGGAAATACCATACCAAACGGCGTAGATGTTTGTGGCGCTATGCAGCCGGATGGTAAATATCTCATAGCCGGCCGTGTTTCACAAACAGGATTTCAGAGATACGGAGTTCTAAGAGCGGGCGGCCCAGGAATAGGGATAAGCAATCTTGACTCTAGTTCACTTACAATTTACCCTAATCCCGCGCAAAACTTTATCACATTTGAAAAAGATGGACTCGATAAGTCAACCTACACAATTTCGGATCTCCAAGGAAGATTAGTTGGAGATGGAACTGCTTATGAAACAACCACTATCAGTACTGAACTGCTTAAAGAAGGTATGTATTTGCTCCGAGTAAATGGAGAGATTGTGAAAATTATCATTGACAAGTAATACCCATTCTTAGTCATAATTGAACCTAGTGCCAGCTCGCATTTTAGTATGACAAACAACGTTCTGATATAAAAAATTGGTCTGTGATAGACCTTAAATACACAATAAATAAGGATTTAGATCGTCTTAAGCAGCGGCTTGAAGGCTAGATATAACCAATATTCTTTTCATCTGAGGTGAGGTTTTTTCTATCATTATGTTGAGAGCGAAATCATTTGCCTTAGCACAGCAGGTTTAATAGAGTCGTGGTGCTTACATTTGCCGCCTCAAAAAAAGCAATTGAAAATACCTCCGGGGCATGCCGAAGCAAAGTCTTTTTGACCAAATAGATCATAATAATGTGCCTCAGCACGCTGCTATCATAATGGATGGCAATGGTCGTTGGGCAAAGAGTCATGGTAAAGAGCGCATATTTGGACACTTTAATGGAGTTGAGGCAGTTCGCGCGGCAATCAAAGCAGCTACAAGATGCGGGGTTAAGTACTTAACGTTATATGCCTTTTCTACAGAAAATTGGAGTCGACCGAAAGAAGAAGTCGAAGCATTGATGAATTTGCTGGTCAATACGATTGTGAATGAGTTGGACGAATTGCATCAAAACAATGTACGATTATTAACTATTGGTGATGTAGAGAATCTGCCACAGGACTGCATACTAGAGTTGGAAAATGGCAAAGAGCGTACAAAATCAAACACGAGTTTAAATCTTGTTCTTGCACTGAATTATAGCTCACGATGGGAGTTAGCAAATGCCATCCAAACAATGATAAAAGACAATGTAAATCATGAGGATGTGGATGCCGAAATGATTTCGTCTTACCTCACAACCAACTCCATTCCTGATCCCGAATTATTAATAAGGACAAGCGGCGAAAGAAGGATAAGTAACTTTTTGCTTTGGCAAATCGCCTATGCAGAACTATACTTCACCGATACACTTTGGCCCGATTTCAGAGAAGAGGATTTTTATGTAGCAATATTGGATTATCAAGCTCGTGAACGCAGATTCGGACAAACATCAGAGCAAATACAAGAATTGCCTTTTGAAGCTGAAAAAAAAGAACCTGGTGAGGCATAAGATTTTATATGCCCAAAAACAAATGAAGACACTTCAATTGAACTATACTATCAAACAATTTCAGAGATTTCTAATTGTATTTGCTCTTACTTTAACATCTGTATATAGTCGTGGGCAAAACCTCATTGGCACCGCTATCGATTATGCCAATCCCAAACCATTTCGTATAGGCGGAATAAGTGTCGTTGGCGCAGAGTATACAGATGTGCAAGCGATCAAACTATTTAGCGGACTATTAGAAGGCAATGAGGTAATGATTCCAGGAGATCAAATTACGGATGCCATTCGTAAATTATGGAGACAAAAGCTATTTACAGACATTGGCATTACAGTTGCCGAAGTGAGGGAGAGCGACGTCTTTTTAGTCATCACACTCTCGGAATCACCAAGACTTGGGAGGTTTAAAATAGAAGGTGTAAAAAAATCTGAGGCCGACAATCTAAGAGAGAAACTCGACATTCGTATTGGTACTATCGTTAATGAAAATTTGGAGAATACATCCATTGCGAGTATTAAAAGATTCTACATAGAAAAAGGGCACTTTAATGCGGGTGTGGTTGTGAGGCAGGAGCCGGATCCACTGATGCAAAATGGGGTAATTCTCATTTTTGATATAGAAAGAGGAAGTCGAGTAAAAATTGAAACAATAGAGCTTGAAAATGTAACACAATTGAGTGTTAAAAAACTTAAGAGAATGATGAAAAACACGAAGGAGCAAGCATGGCATCGTGTTTTTAAGTCATCAAAATTTGTAGAGGACGAATACGAAGAAGACAAACAAAAAATAATAGCGAAGTACAACAAAGAGGGATATCGCAATGCGAAAATTGTTTCCGATTCAATTTACGTAATTAGTCCGGATCGCATTGGTATTAAAATAAAAATTGAAGAAGATATAAAATTCTATTTTAGGAATATCGATTTCATTGGAAATACAAAATACCGATCAAGTGCACTTGACAGTGTGTTGAATATTCAGAAAGGATCTGTTTATAATCTTGAAAATTTGGAGACAAGGATTTCGTTTAATCCTGCTGGTCGCGACATATCATCGCTTTATACAGATGATGGATATCTTACATTTTACGCCTATCCGGTTGAGACTTTGGTGGAGCCGGATAGCATCGATATTGAAATTCGCATGAGTGAGGGCAAACAATTTAGAATTGGAAAAGTCACAATTGCCGGTAATACAAAAACCAATGACCACGTCATTTTCCGTGAGATCCGAACTAGGCCGGGAGAATTATTTAATCGTTCGAATATTATCAGAACACAGCGAGAGTTAGCAGCATTAGGATATTTTAATCAAGAGGCGTTTGATGTTCGCACTGTTCCGCGCGAAGATGAAGGCTTGGTTGACCTAGAATATGTGTTGGAAGAAAAACCCAACGATCAAATTCAACTTTCAGGAGGTTGGGGCGGACGACGAGTGGTTGGATCGCTCAGTTTGAGTTTTTCCAATTTTTCTATGAAGAATATCTTTAAAAAAGAAGCGTGGAGTCCACTTCCGACAGGCGATGGTCAGCGATTGAGTATAAGTGCTGTATCGAATGGTATATTTTTTCAATCGTACAACTTGTCCGTTACCGAGCCATGGTTGGGCGGAAAAAAACCAAATTCACTCAGTTTTTCAGCATTCACATCTGTGCAGACCAATGGACAGAGAAAAAAAATAGGTGGGGAATTAAATCCATTAAGACAAGATTTGATTATTTCCGGAGGATCAGTATCTTTTGGCAAACGTTTGCAGCGTCCGGATGACTACTTTCTTTTATATTCCGGCATTTCTTACCAGCATTTTAAACTTAATCAATTTCAGCAATTCTTTAGTTTTAGGGATGGATTTTCGAATAACCTCGCTTTTAATTTCACACTTGAACGCAACTCTACGTCAGATCCCATCTATCCTACTTGGGGATCGAAGATTACCTTCACCACTAAGTTGACTTTGCCATACACATGGCTTGGAGAAAATTTATTGGGCAAGACGTATGATTATGCCAATTTGACTGATCAGCAGAGATTCGATTGGGTCGAGTACAACAAATTCAAATTTGCTGCCCATTGGTACACTGCTTTAAATAAACACAAGGAGCGCAAATTCGTTTTACACACCAACGTTGGTTTTGGATTACTTGCGCCATACAACAAACAACTTGGAGAAGCGCCGTTCGAGCGTTTCTACTTGGGTGGCGTATTCTTGAGCGGATTTATTTTAGATGGTCGCGAAATTGTGAATCTTCGCGGCTATGATGATTTGTCGCTCACTTCACCGGATCAAAATACTGGTTCACCGGCAATTAGCAAATACAGCGTAGAGCTGAGATACCCGCTTAGTACCAATCCAAGTGCAACGATATTTGCCCAGGCATTTATGGATGCAGGAAGAACTTGGTCGACAACACAAGACTTTAATCCATTTAACGTTTACCGTGCGAGTGGTGTTGGATTAAGAATATTTTTACCCATGTTTGGATTACTTGGATTTGATTATGGTTGGAGATTGGATGATGTTCCCGGACAACCGAATATGGCTAGAGGTCAATTCCACTTCTCTATAGGTATGAATCTTGGTGAATTGTAATATGTTTACCACTACTACTTCAAAAAAAATGACAAATTACATTTTCAAAAATGCATCTTTCGCGTTAAGGGGACTAATGTGCCTTGCGATACTTGCAACATTCTCTTCCACAACGTTAAATGCTCAGAAATTTGCATTTGTTGATTCGAAATATATTTTGAGTCACGTTCCCGAGTATCAGCAGGCTCAGGCAGAGATCAACAAACTGAGTAAACAATGGCAGAAAGAAATTGAAACCAAATACGAAACAATTGAAAGGTTGGAGAAGTCTTATCAGGCAGAAAAAATTCTCCTAACAGATGAGATGAGAAAGAAGCGTGAGGAAGAGATGGAGCAAAAGCGCATAGAAGCGAAAGAGCTGCAAAAGAAAAAATTTGGAGTTGATGGTGAACTTTTTAAGAAAAGAGAAGAGTTGATCAAGCCAATTCAAGATCGCATATATGAAGCCTTGCAGGAAGTAGCAACTGCCGGCTCATACATGGTTGTTTTTGATAAATCAAATCATAGCAATATGCTTTACACAAATCCGAAACAAGATGCCAGCGACAAGGTTTTAAAAAAAATGGGTCTTAAACCCGGAGAAGTTCTTGACGAAGAAGAAAAGTCAGAAGGTGAAAATGAGGAGACACCGAAAGAGGGGTCACCACAAGACAAAGGAAAAGGTGATACAAAATCGCCAGTACCAGGACGCAAAGGAAAATAATTATAACAACATTACACCTATTCGACGATTTCAACTTACGCATAATTAATCTATCATAGGTATTTTGAAAGGATAGTATTAAGTTTGGCACGAAAATTAGAAGCATCAAAAATATATTTATATCATTAGAAAAAACGACATGAAAAAAACCTTCATTTTAATGGCAACAGGTTGCCTTTTAACTCTTAGCTCATTTGCACAAAAACTAGGACACGTAAATGGTCAAGAGTTGGTAGAGCACATGCCGGAATACAAAAAAGCCTACGATGATCTTCTTGTATACAAACAGCAGTTTGAAGATGCCCTTAAGGCTATGGAGCAGGATTATCAAACTAAAGTTGCAGACTTTGAAAAAAATAAGAATACCTGGCCGGATGTAATCAAACAAAGTAAAGTTTCTGAAATTGAGGGTAAACGTCAAGGTATATACGAGTTTCAAGAAAGCGCTAGTCAAGATGTTCAGGCAGAAGAATTGAAAAAAATTGATCCCGTTTTAAAGAAAGCTAAACAGATGATCGAAGAAGTAGCCAAGGCAAATGGATATATTTATATATTCGACTCAAGCACTGGCACTCTTCTTTATATGGGTGGAGATGATGTAACAACGATCGTTTGCGCGAAACTTGGAATACCTGACTATTCGAAAGAAGTTAAGCCCGGAGTTCCGAAACCAGAAGCTCCGAAAAATTAATCTTTTCGAGATAATATTTAAAGCCCTTCGCAGAAATGTGAAGGGCTTTTTTAATTTGAAAATTCAAGCTCGATTAGCTTTTGGGATAACACCATTTGGATTTATCTATTAGTCCCAACTCCATTTCTTAGCATTACACTAAACATCAATCATACCAGAATTTACCACTGTAACTCATAGAATGGGTTGGTCCATTTTATACGTAACATTGGTTTAATTTGTACAAATGAATCGACCCATCGGGATCTTGGGCTCCGAAATAGAAGAATTCACCGCAGCATCTGCAATTCAGAAACAATTGCCAGATGAGACATTTGTGTATGTCGGAGAAACCGCACACCTGACGTAAAAAGACAAATCAAAAGAATTAATTCAGTCTTAAGCGCATCGAAATAATCATTATTCGTTGGAATTATATCTTAGTGTGAATCGAGTCTATCAATTTTTTAAGGTATTAGTAGGACTTTTTTCAACTAACAAAACACACCTAAGCTAGCTGAAAAACAGAATATTGGCCCATCCATTGAGCTTCATGATGCGAAAGAACTAATTTTTTAACAAAAATTACGGGTAGGGAATCATGAACTCAAACGGTATATTTTTGTTTAACCAAACATCTAAATCATTAAACATAAATGAAATCACTTTTATCTGCTCTCTTTATCTTTCTGCTGATTTTTCAGCTCAAAGCTCAAACTGTTTTCGACATTGTCGCCAATAGTCCAAACCACAATACACTAGAAACAGCAGTCATCGCTGCCGGTCTTGCTGATGATCTCTCCGGTGCT